>Ga0207111_10110_pt1 | contig 23252 bp, 29 predicted proteins | sample Alteio_BWMinHeat_71_FD_153577 | JGI IMG/M metagenome (GOLD analysis project Ga0207111, IMG submission 153577) | Enriched cells from forest soil in Barre Woods Harvard Forest LTER site, Petersham, Massachusetts, United States -... | ecosystem: Environmental > Terrestrial > Soil > Temperate forest >... | reverse complement strand
GTGCTTGCCTGGGAACTTACGTCAAACTACCTTTAACTCAAGTCAGTTTGGTAGAAGACCTGGCAATGGGCATAATGGCCCTAGTCCTAATTTTCCATTCATAATTGGCTAATTTTCAACAAAGCCCCTAAAGGGCTTTTTTGTTTGTAACATATTGCCAGGCTGTTGTATTATCCCTATGTACTAGCTAGATCACGAGCTCAAATATGGACCTAAAACAAGAACTAGCGTTGATTAAAAAAGCGCAAACTGGCGACAGGCAGGCCTTAGGCGAATTATGGGATACCATAACACCCAAGCTCTTTGGGTATTTGATAAATACTTTACAGGATAAAGTCCTGGCCGAAGATTTACTGCAAACCACCTGGCTAAAAGCCATAAACGCTCTTCCGGGCTTTAAAGCCCAAGGCGTCAGTATTAGCGCCTGGCTCTTTGCCATTGCCCGCAATGAATGCAAACAACATTGGCGAAAAGGCGGACATGAAGTACCGCTTGATGAAAATTTGCACGACGCTGCGGCGGCCAACGCTAATCAAACCGAACAAAACCTGCTTATTGAGCAACTGCTCGCCCAGCTTTCTCAAGAAGACCGGGAACTAATTCGTCTCCGCTATATTAGCGGCCTGCCGATTAACGAAATTGCCAAAATTTTAAACATTAATTTTGTGGCCGCGCGAGTGCGCCTCCACCGGGCAATCGCCAAAGCGCGTGGCGCAATGAATTCTTAATCCTATGAACTCTCATAACCTAGAAAATTTACTGGCTGACTGGGGGCGCTCCAAAGAGCAGCTGCCTACCAACAACACGATTTTAAAAAACTCGATTCTCAATCGGTTGCCGACAGACTTGCGGGCCGAGAGTCGTAAGACTAATTTTAAAATGCCCTGGTTGCCTTTGACTTTGGGAAGTTTGGCAGTATTAATTTTGGTCGTGCAACTGTCCAAAACCAATAACCCTAATCCAACCCAAGTTTCCCAGACCACATCCAGCTTTTCTCAGCCACTAGCTTCAGCCTTACAAAGCGGAAAAAAGGCCTCGGGCTTACAGAGTGATAACATGGCCAAAGGGATCCCGCAAAATTCTGCAGAGTCACAAGCCACCGCGCCGTCCATGGGCGCAGCCGCAAATGCGCTGCCTAGCTACCACTCTGCTGATAACTATGTACAGATGCCTCCGACCCCGCAGGAAGTTCCCATTACCGACAACCGCCAATTCCTCAAGACCGACTACTCCGCGGCCATTCAAAGTCACCACGTTCAGGAGCTTACCAATCGTGTCCAAACTACCATCCGAGGTTTTGACGGCCGGATTGATGCCAACAATACTTCAGAAGAATCAAGTTATTTAAGCTTTGTCTTGCCGGCAGACAAACTGGACGCCTTTAGGCAGGAACTAAAAAGTCTGGCAGGCGGACGCTTTATAACCGAACAAGTCCAGACTGAGAACATGCTGCCGCAAAAGCGGGACATTGAAAGCCAGCAACAATCGGCTAAAGACCAGTTAGCGCAACTTAATACCCAAAAAACTCAGCTTATTCAAACACATACCCAAACTGTCGCATCGCTCCAATCACAAATTAACACCGCCTCAAGGCAACTTGCTAATTTGCAAAACCAGCCCGATACTTTAGAAGTAGAAACGCAAAAACAAGAACTGGCCAACCGGATAAAAACACTCCGAGCACGCCTGGCCGATGAAAATGCCAACTATAAGCAGCAAAAAGGCTTTTTAGATTCGCAAATCCAAGGCGCGCAAACAAACTTGGACAACGCCAACACGCAAAATAGCGACTTGCTGGACAACGTAGCCACAGTCCGCGGCGCTATGTCTATTAGCTACGTTAGCCTCTGGGACATATTAAACCTCTACTTGGGCGTAGGCGGCTGGCTGGCAATATTCCTAGGCCTGGCTGCGGTTATAAGTTACTTTGCCACGCGCAGAAACAAATTAATTCTTCCGTAATTTTAACAAAGCCCCCGGTAGGGGGCTTTTAATTGTGCGGCAGATGTAACCTAAGCCAACTTGCTGCCATTTTCCACTCTTCTTTCCGGCATTGCCAGCACAACTTCCCCGCTAGCCAGATAAAAACCACAGGTTAAGACTTCGCTAAAAAAATTGGCAATTTGTTTGGGCGGGAAATTGCAAATGCAAAGTACCTGACGGCCGGCCAGGTCTTCTTTTTTATATAAATGAGTAACTTGGGCGCTGGATTTCTTAATGCCAATTTCCGGACCCAAATTAATTCTGAGTTTATAACTGGGTTTCTTTGCTTCTGGAAAATCTTCGGCTTTAATTATGGTCCCAACTCTTAATTCCACTTTCTCAAACTCGTGCCAGGTAATTTGTTCCATAAATTTCCTTTTGGTAACAATTCGCGCGAATGGTTACCGGTTAATTTTATTTGACTAGTCATTTTCCTAAATTCACAAAAATGAATTTGGGGAAACGGGCAAGGATAGTGTTTTGAGAAAAACACCAGAGCTTGCCGCGCCGGAGATCACAGTTTTGACACTATGATCAAGTGAACCACCGCTGTAGCCATAGGAATGGCTGCTGGTATATAGCAATTGGCCACTCCAAGAACAAGGCTCTAAAGGATGGAAGCATCACTGCAACCGCACAACTACTAACAGCAAGCGTGGCCAAAGTGCGCCAGTCCGGAACATGCCATACCCAGACGACGATGGTGGCAAGCACGACAGCGAGTCGGATGCCCCAAAAGGCAAATTGCCATCTGCGTACCATCCACTCCAAATGTCGCCGTGCAGCGCCTTCCACAAAAGCCTTTTTGAGAAACGCCCGTGCCCAATATGGACAACTAACTCGGAAAGCAAGCTCTTCAAGCATTTCCTGCGAAAGAAACTTGTTCGCTGTTGCTGAGAAACAATAGTTAGAAGATAGCCTCTCGTCAGAAGAAGTAATGGTATGGACCAGTTCCCACCTTTCTTCTTCGGACCATTGCTCCCCGTCTAAGACTTCTTCGTCAAGTAAGCTTCGGGCTTCGCTAGCGCTAATCCCGAACTGGGGGCATCGGCCACTCTTGTAGTTGCGATCAATACCTTTCCACTTGCGGAAGAAACCTGCGTGGGCCGGGCAGTCTTGGTACTTCAGTTGGTCTAACCCGCCTTTGCCATAGTGATACTTACCGCACTTATCGCAAGCAATATCCCCTTCACTCCTAGGGACATCAAAGGTTTTGCGTTCGTCGAGTTCGACGCATCCGCAGGGAAGGGTAGTGGTCCGAAGATCGCACGCCCAAGTAGTCGTTGCAGTGGTTTGTTTCATACATTCCTCCCTAAAATTTTGTTCCGCTAATTTGTTTATTAGCGTAACCAAAGATTATGCCAGAGAATCAACAAAATGTCAATAATTATTGTCATAAATGACAATTTGAATATTAAAATATTAATAAATAACCTATTTACAAAGACTTTTATATATGTAAATATGATGACAAAATAATTGTCACTTTTATGAAAATTGAGCAACTGTTACAAAAACTAGGATTTTCTGTAAAAGAAGCTAAGGTTTATTTAGCTTCTTTGGAGTTAGGCATGGCTTCGGCGCAGGACGTCGCAAAAAAGGCCGGGCTGAACAGGACGACCGGTTACGCGGTGTTAAATTATCTGGTTAATAGGGGAGTTATGGGCAAAACCAAGGTTAGGGGCAAAACCCGCTTTCTTCCGGAGCCTCCGGAGCGCCTGGCGACCTTAATATTTGAGCTTGACCAGGCTATTAAGGAAAGTCTGCCGGAACTAAAAGCTATTTACAACAAAAAAGAAACCAAACCGAAAATTACCTTTTATGAAGGCCCAAATGCGGTCCAAAAAATTTATGATGATACTTTGGAAGAAAAGCCAATAGAAATTTTGGAATATAATACCAACGCTTACTTTGAGCGCGAGACAGTTGACCCTCATTACATCCAAAAACGCGTGGCACTGGGTATTACAGCCCGCCGCATTGCCGGCAAGGGGAGCAAGTGGGACATTAAACATAAATATTTAGATGTTAAAGAATTATCACAAACAGCTATAGTCCCCAAGGAACAATTTGACCCAAAAATAGAAGTTAACATTTACAATAACAAAATTGCCTTCCTGAATTACGCGGAAGACATATCGGTTATTATTGAAAGCAAACCCATAGCCGACGCCATGCGGCAGGCCTACGAACTTTCCTGGCAAAGGGCCAAACAATTAGACATAAAATAGTGCTTGCTTTGTCAGTAAAACCAAAAAACACCTTGAGCGTTGTCGAGGTGTTTTTTGTTCTCTCTAAACCCGCTATATATCTCGGGCTTGGAAAGATGGGCAAGTGGCGCGAACACTTGCCCGGTGTATTGGTCAAAGCGAAGCCTTCGCGCAGACTATACTAGTTACAAACCTCGCGCGCGTCGGACGAGTTGCCTTGCAGCTTTGTAATCAATGCGACGGCCGTTTCCGCCAGTCCGATGGCTCAGACAGTCGTCGACGGTTTTTAGCATGTTAAGGTTACCAGCTGCAAAGATCCATTCGAGCAACAATGGAGTTTCGCAGCATCCCCATTCGAGATTGCTGTTGATAACCATAGCTGCTCGCTGGAACGGCAGAGTGCCAGGGCTGGGCAAATAAATGCAGAACACCGAGGGACTCTTCCGGCAATCCGTCAGCACCCACCGTTCTCCCACCGGTTGAAGAAAAATGATCTTATCGTAAGTGGTGGCGCACAAGTGATCGATCCATAGCTTGCCCGGTCGCTGCTTACTTTTGGTGGTGAAATGAACCAATACCGGCACCAAGTCGCGATCGTCGCTTTCGCCTTCGGCAACGATCCGGTTCCACTCATCCACTACCACATCGATCATATCCGGAAAACTCCGTTCAATGCTGCCGAGCATAGTATCCTGCCACATGTAATCGACGTACTGTCGGGCATAGCGAGAGGTTACTGAATACCAACCGGGAGCGGTAGGTACCTGATGAGGTTTTTCTATTGGATCAATTACCTCGTAGCGCGATTCCCACAACTCCATGAACTCCTGCAACTGCCTCTTGCTGCCGGAAGGCAGGAGCTGGTGAAAAATCTCCGTTGGACTTTTAGAAAGCTCTGCTATTGGCAAGCTTGCCAAGCCCTTGATCCATTTCTGGATCCCTTTCTTAACTACTGTCTGCATTTTGTCCCTCTTTCAATACTGCACTATCCCTCGTCGGGGACGGTCAGGATAGATTTCTCCCTATTCTATTTCTCTGCTGAAACTGGTACTGCGTTTGAGTTCAGAGTGCCTTTGGGAGTGTTATTCCTGAAATTCAGAAATAACTACTCAGTTTATTAAAAATCTTAAAAAATGTCAATAAAACTCGTCATATTTGACGAGCTTTATTATATTTGTTATATTTATATTAAAAGTACTTAATATTTAATGACGACGAATAATTCGTCATATATATGAAAACACATCAGCTGCTTCAAAAATTAGGCTTTTCGGAAAACGAAATTAAGGTTTATCTGGCCTGCCTGGAATCCGGCCTGGCCAGCGGCCAAACCATTGCAGAAAAAGCCGGGGTTAAACGTACCACGGCTTATTCGGTGCTGGCTTATTTAGTTAACCGGGGTATCGTAGGTAAAAGTAAAATTAAAGGCAAGTTGAGATTTCTAGCCGAGCCGCCGCAAAGGCTATTATTGCTTACAAAAGAAATTGAAGAGGGAATTAAAACTTCTTTACCGGAATTGGAAGCAATTTATAATAAAAACGAGGTAAAACCAAAGATTACTTTTTTTGAAGGAATTGAAGGCATTAAAAATGTCTTTGAAGATACCTTGCGAGAGAAGCCGCCGGAGATTTTAATGTGGCTGACTGACGACTACTTTAAAGACCTTCAGCAGTATAGCGCCGACTATATTAAAGAACGGGTCAAGTTGAATATGCACGCCAAGCGCATTGCGCCGGCCGGCTCCATTTGGATCCGTCAAAATAAAAAACATGACGCACAGGAGCTTTCGGAAACTATTGCAGTACCTCAAGAAACGCTAAACACCGGCATTGAAGTTAACGTTTACAACAACAAACTGGCTTTTATGAATTTTCGGGAAAAGATTGGAATTATTATTGAGTCCAAAGCCATTGCCGATGCCATGCGGCAGGCATATGAGCTTAGTTGGAAAGGAGCCAAGTCAATTGAGGTAAAATAAAACCGCTCGGCGAGAGCGGTTTTTTATTCAAAGAATTTTTTTCGAATACTCTGCACATCACGCATAAACTCCGCAGCCAGTTCGCGGCGGGGGTAGGGAAGAGTTATTTGGAAAATTTGTTCTACTCGCCCGGCTTTCATAAGCATTATGCGGTCGGCTAGGCTGACAGCTTCTTCTATGGAATGGGAAACCATAACAATGGTTTTTTTTGTGGCTTGCCAAATTTTCATTAAGTCTTTATGTAGCTCTTCGGTCGTGGCCGTGTCCAAAGCGGAAAAAGGCTCGTCGAGCAGTAAAACTTTGGGCTCCACGGCCAAAGCCCTGGCCAAGCCCACGCGTTGGCGCTGCCCGCCGGAAAGGTCGCGCGGATATTTATTTGTGAATTCTTGCAGCCCTGTCATTTCTATATACTTGGCGCATTCTTCTTGTATCTTTTTACTCTCCACACTCTTGGCTTTTAAGCCCAAGGCTATATTTTCGTAAACGGAAAGCCAAGGTAAAAGCGCGCCGCTTTGGAAGACCATGGCAACTTCTTTGGGTTTGGCCGCTTCACCCCCGCTGGCTTCTTCCAAACCGGCAATAATTTTTAAGACTGTAGATTTGCCGCAGCCCGAAGGGCCGACCAGGCAAAAAAATTCGCCTTCACTGACGTCAAAGCTAACATCAGACAAACTCGGGAGAGGATTGCCGGAGTAAGTTTTAGAAACGTTTTTGAAGGAGATGATGGGATCCATAAAATCTATGAATGGATCCCGGACATTTTTTGCGGCCTATGATAACCATCAGCGCAAAAAATTCCGGGATGACACAAGGGGGTCACTCAAACTTAAACCTTTCCGCGTACTTTAACAACTTTTGCCAAATAAAAAAGTTCATCAAGGCTATAAAAACTATCAGCACAATCATGGCCATAAAAAACGCGTGTTGCTGATTATTGGCGGACGTTGCTACCAGCACGCTGCCAATGCCAAACAAGTCCTGGCCGGCGTTGCCGCCCGGAATGTAGGTATGCAAAACCTCGGCCACAATAATAATGTTCCAGCCGCCGGCCCAGGCCAAAAGCGAGCCAGTTATTAAATACGGGACCACGGCAGGCAGTAAAACTTTATCTACATACTTTATGCCGGTAAGTCCAAAAACCTTGGCCGCGGCTTTAATATCGGACGGGATAACCTGGAGCCCGCCCACCACGCTAAACACAATGCTCCAGGCCATGGTGAGGAGCAAAATGAAAATTGCCGCGCCGTTGTAAAAATTATAATGGACAAAAAATACAATCACTACCGGGAAAAAGGCCAAGACCGGCACGGATTGGATAACATCAAACAATGGAAAGAGTATGCGTTCCGCTTTGGGGCTGTGGTTAATAAAAAGAGCCAAAGGGATGGCCAAAATTAAAGCCAGGGCGTAAGCAAGCAGCAGCCGGGCAAAAGTAATGGACAAGGCGGAGATTAAATAACCCCAGGTCACCATGGGCTGGAGCGGCAAATTTTTGGCGCCCAAGCGCGAGAGCACAAAAAAGACCACGAACAAAACAGCCAGCGGAATAACTACAAAAGAATAAATCCGCTGGTGAATGGACGCCGGATAGCTCACGCTCATATGCCTATGGTAGTGGTGGATGTGTTTTGTTTGAATTTTCATGGTTTATTCAATTATACCACCAAAAAATAAAGCCACCTCTTTAATTGAGACGGTTAAATTTTAACTTACATAGTCTGCAATAATGTGGTCTTGATCGTCTGTTTGCACGACCACGGAAAACTCCCTACCTGAAAAACCCCCTGATTTACATTCGAATTTATATGTATGGCGAGTTCCTAAGCCAATAACTTCGTTTTCTGTCGCTTTAGTTAGCCTGACAATTTCCAAACTTTTTATATTATAATCTCTTTTGTATTTATCTAATATCTCATGAAATCGGCCTAAAACTTCCTGAGGGGCATCTGTAGAGCTTATTTCTACTAAAGATTGTTCTCGGCCAATTGAAGGTTCTTGCCCGCCTTTCCTCAATCTTCCAAAAAAATTTCTCATAAATTTAATAAATTATTTCTATTTTAGCTCCGAGTTTTTGCAGCCGTTGCACCAAATTTTCATAGCCGCGATTAATGGAATAAACATTGCGGAGGATGGATGTGCCCCGCGCGGCCAGCATGGCAATTAAAATAATGGCGGCGGGACGCAGGGCAGGGGGGCAAATGACTTCGGCCGAGCGCAACTCCGTAGGGCCTTCTATGTATACCCGATGAGCATCAGCCAGGATAACTTCTGCGCGCAGTTTGGTTAACTCCATATAGTAAATAGCCCGGTTTTCGTAAACCCAGTCGTGAATTAAAGTCGTACCTTTGGCCTGCGTAGCTATGGGCACAAAAAACGGCAGGTTATCAATATTAATTCCGGCGTTGGAAGTTTGCGGATGGATCTTTTCTTCCAAGGCGGTGAGTTTGGAAGGAAAAGTTTTAATATCGACGAGATTTGTCACTCCATTGCGGCTTTGGTAGCGTTTAACAATTTTATATTTAAAGCCCATTTTTTCCAATTTCAACAATTCGAGCTCTAAAAAGTCGATTGGGCAGCGTTCAATGGTAATTGCGGACTTAGTTGTGGCGGCCAAGGACAAAAACAGCATGGCCTCTATGGGGTCTTCGCTTAAATAAAATTCGGCGCGCTGGTTTATGTGCGGCTTGCCGTGAACTTTTAAAGTCGGGGTGCCCACGCCTTCTATTTTTACCCCCAGACCTTGCAAAAAATGGCACAGGTCCTGGACCATATAATTGGAAGAGGCTAGTTTTATGGTGGTGGTTCCGGAAATTTTTGCCGCAGCCATTAAAACGTTTTCCGTTACCGTGTCACCCATTTCGTAAAGCACAACCTCTGCGGGTTTAAGTTTGGCTGACGTGACCGCGTAATGATCGTGGTGGGTTTGGATTTTAACGCCCAATTTTTCCAAGGCAAACAAATGCGGCCTAACTGTGCGCTCGCCCAATTTACAGCCGCCGGCTAAGGGCAGGTTAAAATTGCCCAGAAGATGCGCCAGGGGACCCAAAAGCATGAGTACGCTACGGGTTTTTACGGCCGCTTCTTTGTCTATTTTGTTGATGCTGATACTTTTGGGTGTCTGGATTTCCACATCCGATCCCTGCCATTTTACGCTCGCACCAATACTGCTAAGGACTTCAATTATACGATAAACTTCTTCTATTTTGGGCACGTTTTTAAAAACCGTTTTACCTTTATTTAAAAGCGAAGCGCAAAGCAGGGCCACGGCGGCATTCTTGGAGGTATTAACACTGACCCTGCCAAAAAGTTTGCGTCCGCCTTGTATTTTAAAATTTACTGACTTGTCGGCCAAGGTAATAATTTCGTGGTTGAGGACGCTGCTTATTTTTGCCAGCATTTCGGTGGTCAGGTTCTGTTGGCCCTTTTCCATGCGGGCCACGGCCGACTGGCTGGTTTTAAGCGCGCGCGCAAAAGCGCTTTGGGTAAAACCCTTTAATTCGCGCACTTCAGCTATAAACTGGCCAATTTTTTGCTTGTCCTGGACTGTGGATTTCATATCGCTTATGATATAAGTAAAGCTATTTTAGCACAAAATTGCCCTAAAAGTCAACTAAACTGAACTTTTTATATCATATATGACAAAACCCGCTTACTTAAAAGCGGGTCTAAAACCTTGGCGCTTGATTAGCTAGCGTGTAATCAGCATACTTATCCGCGCCTGATCAGCGGCCTATTAGAAATGTAAAAGCTTAGCAAACCACTTATCTACCAGGCCGGTATGTTTGTTGGTGTAATAGAGGCCCAAAATAACCCCTAAATAAATTATATTTAAAACCAAAACTTTTACCAAGTCGAACCTGATTATGCCATATTCGGCTTCGTGGCTAAGGCCTCCTTGGTTAGGCTGTACCTGATAGCCGCTTTGCATTCCGTGTTTTTTGTGCTTTTTGCTCATAAGTATATCGAATCAACGAATTAGGCGAATCTGCGAATAACAACGAATGCTGCGGTATTCGCAGTTATTCGTTGATTCGTTCCATTCGTAAATTCGATATATTCTATCATTTTTTGGCCGTTGAACACAAGCCCCATCTAATGCTACAATGTTTTAGCTATGTTTACTTTGGCGCAGAATGTATCACTGGCTACAGGCGTTTTGGCCCTTTGTTTAGGGCTTTATAGCCTTTGGCAAATTAGCTCCATAAACCGCCTGCGCAAGACTTTTTTTGCCGGCAGAAGCGGGGCCGATATGGAGGGCATAATCTTGAGCCTGAAAGAACAGCTCCAAGACAGCCAAAGGCAGCAGGCCACGTTGGAACAGTCCTTAAAGAACACGCGGGATATTTTGAGCTTCGCCGTGCAAAAAGTGGGACTGGTGCGTTTTAATCCTTTCCAGGACGGCGGGGGCAACTTTAGTTTTTCGCTGGCGCTTTTAGACAGCCGCGACAATGGAGTAATAATTACTTCCATGTACGGGCGGGAGCAAAATCGGATTTACACCAAAAGGATCCTGGCGGGCGGTAGCGACGCGCCGCTGACCAAAGAAGAAACGGAAGCGGTAGCCTTCGCAAACTCCAAGAACCAAGAGCCAAGAGCCAAGAAAATTTCAAACCGAAAAACTTAAAAATTAAAACTTGGTACTTATTTGGTTCTTGGTTCTTCGTATAATAAATTAACACAAAAATACAGACAGCTTACTAATTAAGATAGCTCGACTATCAGAAAAACTACATGTATGGATAAAACTTTAGACACCGAGTTAAACGGCCCGGCCGAAACCGTGGTTGGCCCCAGCGTAAAAATCCAGGGCGACCTAAACAGCGAAGGCAACATTAAAATAGAAGGCCAGGTTAGCGGTAAAGTTAAAACCAGCCAGGGCGTTTTTGTTATTCCCGGAGCCAAGATTGCGGCAGACGTCCTGGCCGGCAACGCAGTTATAGGCGGCGAAGTCCAGGGCAATTTAAAGATTAGCGGCCATTTGATTTTGCAGAGCACCGCCAAAATTATGGGGGATATTGCCTGCCAAATTTTGAGAGTGGAAGACGGGGCGCAATTTTCGGGCAAATGTTCCATGAACATGGGCGACATGGCGGCGAGTACCAACGGCAAGAAAGTCCCTGCCAAGGCCATAGAACCGGAAATAGAACCGGAGGAATAAAAGAACTCCCAAACGATTGACGATTAACAATTAACCTTTTGCTATTTTCGGTTAATGGTCAATTGTTAATAGTTAATTGTTTTTGCTTTGTATTACTACATCCTCGACCAGGGCGCTCTGCCCATGGAAAAATTTGAAAAGCTGCAAACCGAACTTTCCGGCTTGCTGGCCGAGTTCAAGGTGTCCGGGGAAACCTCGCGCGTAACTCCGCTAAGAAGCGTTCAGGATTTAGTTGACACGGCCAGCCAGCGCGGCGCCAAGACTTTGGTGGCCTGCGGCAGTGACGACACTTTTAACTTAATGCTCGCCGCTTTAAAGGGCCGCGATTTTACTTTAGCTTTTATCCCCTTGGACGAAAATTCTTTTTTGGCCAAAATCCTGGGCGTGCCGGACGTCTTTACTGGAGTTAAGACCGTGGCCGCCCGCAGGATTGAAAAAATTGACCTGGCCAAAATTGCCGGCAACTATTTTATAAACTATTTAGAGTTTGGCGCTTTGAGCCATAACCTAAAGGCCGCGGGTTTTTGGTCCGGCATGAAGCTGCTTTCGACCGAACCTAAAAATTTAGTTGTGCGCGTGGACGATTCGTACAATGTGGAAATTAAGGCTTTGGGCGGTTTGGTGGTTAACATCCGCTCTACCAGCGGCAAGGACCGCAATATTGCCAACCCGACTGATGGGAACTTGGATTTGTTAATTTTAGAACCTCTCAACCGCATGCAAATTATGCAGTACAAAAAAGATATTGCCGAAGGCATTTTGGAAAATGTACCCAAGACTACGGTTATAAAATGCAAAAAAATCGAACTCCTCGAACCCCGGGGCACTAATCTTACGATGCTCGGGCGCGTGGTCGCCAAATTCCCGGCTACGGTGGAAATAATCCCGCAAAGGCTGCGCACGATTGTGGGCAAAAATAGGACGTTTTAATGATATAATAAAGCTATGGGCGAAATAATTTTAGTCGAAAAACCAATAGGCAAAACTGAGCTCAAACAAATCGCTGAAAAACGCTTTGGCGACATGGTTAAGGCTGTTGTTGATTTAGATAAAAAAATAATGGCTATTGGCGGAGGACTTCACGCCGATGAAGAAGCTTATCTTTTAGAAAGAGGATCGTCGCAAGAAAATCTTTGGGGTATAAACATCTATCTGGGCTTGGCAATGCCGGATATGGTTGAATTTGACTCTATGATTAACATCCGCCCGCGTCAAGACAACCGTTCTCGGTCAGTAGAAGACGAAAAAATTCGGAATCAAATTCTGGAAATAATAAAAATATTAATTATATGACTTTACTGCATGGGGACGAGATATCTACCAGCTGGGGGCGAATGTCCTTAGAAGCCCAATTAGGCAACATTGGCAGCGAATTTGAGCGCGCTCTGCGCTGGAAAGAAAAACATCAGCAAACGATGTTTGAAAAAGCCGCCAAACGCATGCTGGAGTTATTCGATTTAACGCTTGCCGATCCACGCTGGCACAACCATCGCTTAAAAGAACTCACGCGCGCGCGCGAAGTCGCCTGTGCTGAACTCTACGGCGACAAAGAACTTTCCGGCAACCCCGAAGGCCTGAAAAAATACTTTTTGCAGTTTGCGACTTTTGCCAGAACCCACTCCTAAATTCGCAAATTCCCGGCCATGGTGGAAATAATTCCCCAACGCTTAAGGATGATAGTGGGGGAATCGAACCTTCTAAAATCCCTGCTTAGCAGGGGGTTTTAAATTCACACTATTGCTGATAAATTTGGATTTTCCCGTCTTTGACTATTTCAGAAACATAGCCAGACAGCCTGTCTCCCTCGGGAGTAATGGAAATGTCTCCTGAAGCTCCCTGCCAATCTTTAACCGTCCTAGACCAAGCTGCCAGCTTTTCGCCGTTATAGCCGACTCTGGTAATGCCGTCTTTCAGCAAGTAAACGGCATCGTATATGTTTTGCCCAAAGCTTGGGTAGGGCATATCCTGGCCGTATTTAGCCTTGTAGGCTTGTAAGAAATGTTGGAACTTTAAATTAGATTTATCAACTCCGGGCTCGGCTCCTATGGCTCCTTCCAGTATTTCTTTATTTGCCGCCACAGCCTTGGCATCGCCGATCACCGTTTCGTCAATAAAGATTTGAGGTTTCCAGCCAAGATCCTTGAGCTGCTTTAAAATCCTTTCTGCAGAGGCCGAAGTTTGAGTAATTAAGAAAACTGCCTCAGGATTTTCACTTTTAAGCTTTATTAGCTGCGAACGAAAATCTGTTGCCGAAGTTGAATATTCTTCTTTTACAGTCTTACCTGAAAATTTTTCCATAAAAACATTGTAAATCCCTAGAGCGTAATCTGTTTGTTCTTGCAGCACCGCTATACTTTTATAATTTTTTTTGTTAGCGATAGCAGCGTCTAAACTCCCTTGGCTGGCATCGCTAGCAATGTCTCGAAAAAAATAAGGGCTTATGCCGCTTAATTTTGGGCTGGTTGAACCGGCCGACAAAACAACAACTTTTCCAGCTTCAGCAATCGGCACCGTAGCTAAAGTCTCGCCACTACAAAACCCGCCTAAAATAGCTTGTACTTTATCTACAGCTACCAATTTTTGCGCTGCGTTAGCAGCGTCTTTGCCGTTGCATTTACCATCCTCGATAGTAAAATTAATTTTATTATTACCATCGCTATTATTAATTTCATCTTTCGCTAACAAAATTGCTTTACTTAAAGCTTCGCCATACACACCGGCATCGCCGGTCATTGGCAATATGGCTCCTAATGTATAAGTCTGGCCAACAATAGCCGGCTTATTAATATTATTCGATTTTTGTTTTAGGCCGAAGAATAGCACAGCTATGCCTAAAGCAATAACCAGGACCCGCATGATTTTTTTATTCATAATTTTTCCTTATCCGCCAAGGCGTATGTTAAGTTATTTTAAATATTAAATGTAAGTTCGGCCGGCAGATCGTTCTTCTGAGAAAACAATCTGCCGGTTTTTGGCGCTAGAAACACAGCAAACGGTCAAGGAGGGGCACGCGCGCCGGCTTAAGAAATTACAATATTTGGTCGTGTAGCGGGAAAATTCCAGGACCGGAAAATACAGAAACTAAATCTGCGCCCTCTACCATCACCACGTCGTATTTCTCATTGGCGGGGACATGGTAAATTCCCCCGGCAGAAAGCTCGACCTCCGAGCCGTCGAATAACAATTTTATCCGCCCATCAATAACAATGACCGTCTCGTCGGCGTCATGGTTCATTTCAAATCGACAACCTTTCGGGCCTCGGAAGCGAATAACTTTACCCTTACAACCATCTGTTAAGGGAAGAATCACGGCGCCCAAAACTCCTCCTTCCCCGTGGTCCACCATAAAATGTACTTCATTTGGTTGCTTAATGACCATCTCTTCTCTCCTTTTGAAATGTACGAATCTTTGTTACACTATTGTAACTGAATATTATAATTTGTTTGTAAAGATAGTAAATATTTGTTATAATAAAGTGTAATTATTTTCAACACTTTATGAATCAAACAGAAATATTAGCTAATTTAGGTCTTTCTAAAACTGAAGGTCGAGTATATATAGCGGCTTTAGAACTAGGAGAATCTTTACACTCGACTTTGGCGGGAAAAGCCGGCATAAAACGCCCAACACTTTATTACGAAGCCTTGCCCAGTCTGCTTGCAAAAGGATTAATTACAGAAACCATTAAAGGAAAGAGAAAATATTTGGCTGCCCAGGACTTCGAGCCTTTTTTGGAAAACAAAAAAAATCAACTGGAAGAAGCTGAAAAATTAGTACCTCAATTAAGGCTGCTGCTGGCGACCGCGACTTCAAAACCTAAGTTGCTGCTTTATGAAGGCGTGGAAGGAATAAAAAAAGTTTGGTTTGACCATTTAACCCAAAAGCAGCCGATTTTGGAATTTGTCGGCATAGAAAATATACACCCGGAGCTGCAAAAATATTTAAAGCAGTACTATATTTTGGAACGCAGCAAAAGAAAAATCCCGGAAAAAATGCTAATTAGCGGCGTCACCGTAGCCGGGATATTAAAAGTCAAAACCGACCCCTATGAACTACGGGAAGTTAAAGTCCTTGATGGCAAGCTTTTTCCAATTCCCTTAAGCTGCGACATTTACGGCAACAACGTTTCGTTTACCTTGCATCGCAAAGACAGCGAACCAATTGGGCTGATAATCCGCTCCAAAGAAATTGCAACCATCATGCGTTCTGTATTTAACTTAATCTGGTCAGGTAAAATTGATTTTCTAGCTTAAAAAAGTCTAAAAAACACCGGCAAGTCGTTTCCGCGCCTCCTAACGCGAACGACTGCCGGTTTTTGGTACACAACTTCCGATTGGTCGATTCAGTTTTCCGACCAAGTGCTAATGGGGATAGCCACCAAGGTCAATATGTTTGATTTCGTTGAGACGTTTTACGACCTCTTCAAACGCCCAGGGTTTTACAGAACGTATGTTTTGCTCTGGCAATAAAAACACCTCATACCCATCTATCGCTAGTCCGGTCTCGGTTTGGACCAAACGCTTCTCTCCCGAACAAAACTTAATAGACTCTCCTTCTCTACCTACGAAAAGAAGAAATCCCCATCCCACGGTAGCTCTTTCCTCCCACTCATTGGGACAACCTGGGTAAGGCAAGAAGTAATGCCTCTTCCTGGTATAGGACTGCTCAAGTGTCCAAGAAACCTGGTATACGACCCCAATCTGCCAGTTTATTGTTTCCATAACTTCCTCCATTTCTGTCACAATTTCCTTCAATTGTGAACAAAGTATCATGATTCACTTGACTTAGTTGGTCAATAATGTTATATATAAAGTGTCACAAATTGCAACACTCTATATGCAAACTCAAGAAACTTTAGAAAATTTAGGGCTTTCCCGGTCAGAAAGTGAAATCTATTTAGCGGCTTTGGAACTCGGAGAAAGCTTGCCAAAGCACTTGGCTGAAAAGGCCAATGTTAAAAGGCCGACTCTTTATAAGCTTTTACCTGGCTTAATAAATAAAGGCTTGCTGTCGGAAACGTTTAAAGGCAAGCGGCGGTATTTAGTGGCTCAAGATCCGCAAAATTATGTAGATGCCAGGCAATCGGAACTGGAACAAATACAAAAACTTATGCCGGAATTACGGCTGCTGTTGGCCACTGCATCAACTAAACCAAAAATCATTTTTTACGAAGGCGTGGAAAATTTAAAAAAAATTTACCTGGACAACCTGCGTGAGAGAAAACCTACGCTGGAATTTCTAAGCTTGGAAAACATCCACCCCAAAATAGATGAATACGCGCACCACTATTTTATTCCCAATAGGATAAAGCGGGGAATTACAATCGACATTCTGGTCAGTGGTTCCACCAAATCTCCGGCCATGAATCTGACCTCCGACCCTTACGCGTTAAGACGGGTAAAAACTATTGACCAAAAAAACTTCCCAATTCCTTTGGACTGTTACATTTATGGAAATAATGTCTCGTTCGCGCTATACCGCAAAGACAGCGAGCCGATTGGTTTGATTATCCGCTCCAAAGAAATTGCCACAACCATGCGTTCGTTGTTTAATTTTATTTGGGAAAAGGCATAAAAAATAACTTTAACAAAAACAAACCGGCAAGCGATCAACGAGAACTTCCTCGCCGCGCCTGCCGGGTTTTGCAAAGACATGAAGCCAGCATTTCTGTAGTTATCGAGAGCGCCTGTGTTGATTCGGGCCGCCACGTTTTGCTTGTTCATATCCAGCTTTAAACAGAATTTTAGCAAAAGCCTCAAGGCGGCCAATCCACTTATCACGCCACCCATCGTCTGCCGATTTCAGAAAATCGATCAAGCTTTCTGCCCCTGCTTCATCGATTTCAGCGACGAAGATTCCAGGATCGTTTATCAAAACCTGACCAGGCTCTGCCAGTTGTTCAGGGCTCAAGTTGTCGGTCCTTTGAATCTCTATCTGGCCTTCGCACATCAACTCGACGAAATACTTGCTCATAGTTCTAGTTCCTCCTTCTCCCTCGGGCTCGTGGCCTTATTGGGAAAAGATTAACCGCTTTTAAACGAATAATCTTTTGCCAACAAACTTTAGAAAATATGGTGGCGGCTGTAATGTGAAATTGATCACACGACAGCCGCTACCGAAAGAGTGCTTCTCGCCGCGCCTGCCGGGTTGTGCAAATCGGCTGACTGAAGCGCCTATCCAACAAGGGCATAGGCAAAATGCCCTTGGAAAGAACTAGAAGAACGGTCACACCCAGCCTGTTGAAGCGTCGTGGGCTCATCCGGTCCTGAGCACAAGTTTTTGCATGCTCTCGTATAAAAGAATTGTGGCTGGTCGCGAACCCGGCACTCCTTTAAGCATGCTATCCCCAAGAACGGTATGTTCAGTTGTTCATAGAGTTGAGGCAAGGCTTCACCAATCGCTAGTATCTGCCACGGATCTGCTTTGGCCTCTTCTTTCACTACCGCGACACCAGGATCGCGGAAATCCCATGATTCGAAATGTGGCGGTTCGAGAAGTGGAAATTTCAAAGTCAGGTCGGTGAGTTCTACACCATGCTTTCCGGATGGCTTGGGGTAGTGATTGCCCAAACTCCAACTCGACCACCATCCTGGGGTTTGAGGAGCTCCAAACTTGATTGCCTCTCCCCATGATCGGTCCCAATTAACCGGGACCTGGTAAAGATTTACAGCTAAAAGTAAACGCCCATTGTAAACGGGTCGGATGATTGGCTTAGTCATACATTTCCTCCTTATCGTTTTTAAGAACTGGTTTGCGTCCAGTATCACCTCGAGTTTAAAGTCCCGTTGGCTCCCTGGACTATTTTTGTTTTAACTAGCCATAATACATCAAATTTGACATAGTGTCAATAATTATGTCGTAATTAGTTTTAAGTAAGCATAAAAAATGGCCTCAAATAAGGCTATTTTGACAAGATTATATATATCTGTTATGCTGTTGACGTAAAAAACGTCAAATTTATGTTAGACATTAAACAAACCTTAAAAGAATACGGGCTGGACGATAGCGAGGCGGGTTTGTATTTGGCTGCCTTAAAATTGGGTGAGGCCGGCATGTCGGAATTGGCCAGGGAAGCGCAACTAAAACGCACGTCAGCTTATGTAATTTTTCAAGCGCTGCAGAAAAAAGGCTTGATGGGCAGCTTTAAAATGAAAAGCGGGCTAAAGTTTGTGGCGACCTCGCCAGATATTTTAGTATCGAAAACCGAAAAAGAATTGCAGGACTTAAAATCAATTTTGCCGCAACTCAAAAGTCTAACCCAAAAACCGGATCAAAAGCCCCAAATTACTTATTATGAAGGTAAAGAAGGCTACTATCTGGCCTCAGAAGATTCTTTAAGTCAACCTAATTCCACCGTCCGCCACATTGGATCAATAAGTGAAATTCATAACGTGATAGGTGAAAAATGGGATTTGGATTACTATATTCCGGCCCGTTTAAAAAAACGAATCCACTTTAAGGCTTTATATTTTAAATCCCAAATGCCGCAATCTTTTTTGCAAGCCAACCACGCGGAGCTTTTGCGAGAAGTTAAATATTTGCCCGAAAATCATTTATTTAACACCTCAAAATTAATTTACGGAAATAAAGTCGCGATTTTCAGTTCTAAAAAAGAATTAGTTACCGTAATAATAGAGAGTCCGGATATTGCACAAAGCGAAGTTCAGTTATTTGATACGCTATGGGATTCTTTTAGCGACGCAAAAACCGCTTGATTGTATTAATATTTTCTGGGCTTCGACTGCCGCTGGAATAACAAAAATAGAACCAGTAGTGTTCACGCGCCTCCTTCGCCGAACAAACTACCGGTTCCATGCTTGGCCCCCCGACTTGTAACTAAAGCGCCAGGACCCGATCCAGGTGTTGATGGGTGAGCTCGATGTACCTGTTCTGCTCCTGCTCGTACCCAGGGCCCAAAATTTCTTGGTGTCCGGCTGTCATACTTCGCACTACCGCAATGTGCTGGTCTTCGCCAACACCCTCGCTAAGCCAGTGCTCACACAGCCAAGCCGAATCAACCTGACCAGCATCAACTGCCATGGCGACCTGCATGACAACAACCAGGTTGGCTATCCGGTAAGTGATCGTCGGAGCGACGTGTTCAATCACGTCTCCAACCGCAACGGCACGCTGCAGGTTTGCCCCAACGTTCAGCTCCCGCAGATAGCGCTTCGTCAGCTCTGGATCGTGGTGGAGTTTTTGCCCAACCAGAGACTCCAACATCAGGCAAAACTGCGCGGAGTGCGGCAAGCCCTTGTGTGTGCCAAAGGGCGGGCGTTGTCCCATTTCGGTCTCCCACAGGAAGCGTGCCTGCTCGTTAGCCGTAAAATCCAAGACGGCCTTAAATGCCAACGGAGCAGCGCAGGAAATCGGGTAAAAACTCCTGCCAACCAAGGTCAGCAGCTTGAGCGAGCTGGAAGCCGATACTGCCGTCTTGAGATTGTTGATATGCAGCATCCGCCAGAAAGCGTGCTCGAAGAACAGTTCAAACATTGTCCCTTCTCCTTTTTGTTTATTTGTTAGACAAAATGACTCTTGTCTTTCAGAGTTACCAAGTCCAACCATTAATTAAAGCCTATTTGACATACAAAGTAAATAATGTTATTGTCTAAACAATAGACAATGAAAAATATTGAAGAAAGTTTAAAAAATTTTGGCCTAAATGAAAAGCAAGCTAAGGTTTATTTGGCTTGTTTAGAGTTGGGCTCAGCTTCAGTAGCCGAGGTGGCGGAAAAATCCCAAGTTAAACGCACTAGTATTTATAATTTTCTGGAAGAACTAATAAATAAAGGTTTTGTTTCAGAACTTAGGCAAAATGACGAAATCTTGCTCATAGCAGAAGAGCCTCAAATTTTAATTAAAAAAGCCCAACAGCAACTGTTGGACACGCAGCAAATCTTCCCCGAACTTTTAGCCATGTTTAACCGACCGGGTAATAAACCAAAAGTACATTTTTATCAAGGCGTTGCTGGCTTAAAAAAAATTTATGAAGACACTTTAAATCAAACTCAGCCAATTTATGCCTTTACCGATTACGAAAAAATGATGCCGGTAATGGAACAGTATTTATTAAACTACCCCGAGGAGAGAAGCAAACGCAATATTTTTTTCCGCAGCATTGCCAAAGAAGGAGAATGGGCTAACAAAATGAGCAAAAAGAACAAAGAACATAAACGGGAGTTGAAATTAATTTCCGGTTATCCTTTTGAAACTGAAATTAATATTTATGGCAACAAAGTGGCTCTGCTGAGTTTTCAAAAACCCTACGCTGGGGTAATAATAGAAGATTTAGCTATAGCACAGACTTTAAAGTCCATTTGGCAATTGCTCTGGAACAACCTTAAGCAGTAAAAGGCTTGATTTTATTGTAATTTCCGAGTATAATCAATAAGTTATGAATCTTTCTTCCCTCTCCTCGCAACTGAATATGTCCATCCAGGACCTTTCCGCCTTCGCTAAAGCTTCGGCGGACATCGGAGAAAATTTTATCGCTTTACTATGAACCTCTCTAGCTTATCGTCACAATTAAATATGTCGATTCAAGATCTGCGCCTCAAAGCCAAGGAGAAGGGTTATTTTATTTCGCCCAAAGCCAACAAGGTAGACAATTACGTGGCCAGAAAAATGCTGGAAGCCTACGGCCAGCCGGTAAAGGTTGCCACCGGCCCAAAGGAAATAAAAAAAGTTAAACTGCCTTCGTTTATTAAAGTCCGCGACTTTGCCGTGCTTTTAAAATTGCCGGTCACGCAGGTGATTACGGTTTTAATCAACAACGGAGTGATGGCCAGCATCAACGAGGAAGTGGATTTTGATACCGCTTCTATTGTCGCACAGGAACTGGGTTTTGAAGTGGAAACAGAAGCCGACACCGCGCAAACCGAATTTGGCTTGGGTTTTTTGCAGGAAATCTTAAAAGCCGAAAAAGAAGAAAACCTGAAATACCGCCCGCCCATTGTGGCGATTATGGGCCACGTTGATCACGGCAAAACTACCTTGCTGGACACTATTAGAAAAGCCAAAGTTGCCGAAGGCGAAAGCGGCGGTATTACCCAGCATATTGGCGCGTATCAGGTTAAGAAAAACGGCAAATTCATTACTTTTTTGGACACTCCGGGCCATGAGGCCTTTTCCGAAATGCGCGCGCGCGGTGCTAACGTAACAGACTTGATAGTCTTGGTGGTCGCGGCCGATGACGGCATCCGCCCGCAAACTCTGGAAGTCATAAACCGCGCCAAATTCACCAACACGCCCATGCTTGTGGCGATAAATAAGATAGATAAGCCCGAAGCCAACGTCATCAAAGTAAAACAGGAACTGGCAGGCCAGGGCGTTTTAACCGAAGAGTGGGGCGGCAAAACTATTGCCGTGGAAATTTCCGCCAAACAAAATATGGGCATAGACACTCTGCTGGAAATGATCTTGCTTTCCGCGGAAGTGGAAAATTTCCGCGCCAACCCGGCCGGAAAAACCATTGGCACAATTATAGAGAGCAAGGTATCCACGGGCAAAGGCGCCACGGCCACGGTCATTGTTCAAAACGGCACGCTTAAAGTCGGCGACATTATTGCCGCCGGAGCCGCGTTTGGCCGCATAAGGAGTTTGGAAGACGAAACCGGGCGCAAACTTAAAGAGGCCGTGCCTTCCACGCCGGCCCAAATTTCCGGCTTTAGCGAAGTGCCGCAGGCCGGCGACATTCTGCAAACCACAGACAGCCTGGACAGCGCCAAACAAATTGCCTTAACCGTCCAGCAAAAAAACCGCAGCCATAAAATTGCCAGCAAACAGGCCATTGTGGGCGACGCGCAAAGCAAGAGCCTTAACTTAATTTTAAAAACCGACGTGGGCGGCTCCCTGGAAGCCATTAAGCAAAGTATTGCCAAACTTAAAAACGACGAAGTTAAAATTAATATTTTGGGCGAAGGCGTGGGCGAGATAAACGAAAACGACGTGCTGCTGGCCTCCAGCTCCAAAGGCACGGTCATTGGCTTCCATACCAAAATAAACCCCAAAGCCATAAACCTGGCCAAGCAAAAAAAAGTTGTCATAGACAGCTACGAAGTTATTTATGAACTCATTGAGGACATAACTTCCGCGGTCATAAAAATGTTCACGCCTGAACTGGAAAAAATTGCGATTGGCAAAGCAAAGGTTTTGGCTATTTTTAGAACGGAAAAAGGACAAATGATAGTCGGCGGCAAAGTGGAAGCAGGCGAACTAAAAAAGCAAAGCCAGATTATGGTTATCCGTGACGGCGCAGAACTTGGCCGCGCCCAAATTGAAGAGCTCCAGCAAGGCAAAGTCATGTCCAAGTCCGCCTCTGCCGGCGAAGAATTCGGCATCAAACTAAAAACCCCGGTTAAAATTTTAGCAGGCGACCTTTTGGAAAGCTTTGAAGAAAAAATAAAGCAGAAGACACTATAAGTGCCCAGATAACAGATAGCAAAAATTTTAAAACCTCCGAAAGGGGGTTTTATTCTTTGGCAAAAAAGAAAACCGGGCGCGACTTATGCAATCACGCCCGGCTGTTCAAGACAACTACTTAGCTCTGGTATTTTCTAGTGACATAGTCACTTAGCATCGGCAACCAGGTAAACACAACTGTTCCGAGCAGCAATAATGTGACTATCGTTCGCCAGTCCGGCATGTGCCACCTCAAGGTTAGATAAGCGATCACACCTCCCAGAGAGCGAATACTCCACAAGGCAGCTTGTCGGATGGCTAGCACAAACTGCAGGTGTCGGCGCGCGGCGCTGGTGAGCTGAACTGTACGCAAGAACGAGCGGGCATAAAACGGGTCTTTCACTGCCAATGCGAGCTGATCACGCTGAGCTTGGGTTAGACCTTGATGGGATCGAGCCGTTGTAAGGGCATAGCAACTGTAGACTTGGCTTGTTGTAATAAGATTTACAAGCTCTTGCCTTT
>Ga0207111_10108_pt1 | contig 23335 bp, 19 predicted proteins | sample Alteio_BWMinHeat_71_FD_153577 | JGI IMG/M metagenome (GOLD analysis project Ga0207111, IMG submission 153577) | Enriched cells from forest soil in Barre Woods Harvard Forest LTER site, Petersham, Massachusetts, United States -... | ecosystem: Environmental > Terrestrial > Soil > Temperate forest >... | reverse complement strand
GTGGCTTGCTGAATGTTTGTATTGTTCGTGCGCAAGCTCCTGAACAGGATTGTTTCAATGCCCTTTATGTTTGCAGCAATCATTATTCGCAGTCAAATTCCTATATGGGTTATGGTTCAATACAGGAATTACCTGCGGGAAGCGCCTGCATACCCGCCGAAACCAACTCGGTATGGTATCTTTTCCATGTGATTAGCGGAGGAACGCTGACTTTCGAAATAAACCCCGTTAATCCTGCCGACGATTATGATTATGTGATGTATAACTTAAGCGCTAATACATGCGCCGATATTGTATCGGGCGTTGCGCTTCCCGTAAGGTGTAATTTTTCCTCAACACCCGGAAGCACGGGGCTTGCCAATGGCTTTGCAGGCGCTTCCGAACCTTCCAACGGACCCAATCAATGCGCGCCGCTGAATGTTAACAGCGGCGAAACGTATGTCCTGCTGGTTAATAATTTTACTTCCACCACCACCGGCTATTCGCTCGACTTTGCAGGAAGCGCTTCCATAGTCAATAATGTTCCCCCGGTGATAGACAGTATTTCTTTTGCAACTTGCAATCCCAAATCAATTACAGTATGGCTGAACGAACCGGTGAAATGCAGTTCAATAGATGCTGACGGAAGCGATTTTACTGTTACGGGACCCTCTGCTGTAGTTGTTACATCAGCAAGCGGAACAGGTTGCGGGGCAAGCGGCTTCACCAACAACATCGTCCTAACTTTTAACAATCGCATCAGCGCTACCGGCACTTATAATGTTACTGCACAAATTGGCACCGACCTGAACGGCGTTCTTGATATTTGCGGGAATGCCATCGCCATCGGGAGCCAGTTTAATTTTACTGTTCAGCATATAGGACCCAATGTAAGCATCAGCGGAGTTACCAATGCCACCTGTGGCAATGCCGATGGTACGGCGAGCGCGCAGGTTACGTTAGGCACTTCTCCTTATACCTATTCATGGAATTCTACTCCGCCACAGGGAAGCCCCAATGCAATCGGGCTTGCTCCCGGAACCTACGAGGTGATTATTACCGATGGAAACGGTTGTACGGCTATTACCACCGTTACCATCGTTAATCTGAATGCACCGACGGTATCAGCCCCAACCGTAACCGGTATAAGTTGTAATGGCTTAAACGATGGAACGGCTTCTGTAACCGTATCGGGAGGCGTTCCTCCTTATACTTATTCATGGAGTACGATTCCTGTCCAGACAAATGCCATGGCAACCGGGCTGGCATCAGGAAATTATTCAGTTACCATTGAAGACAGTCATCATTGCCAGATAATACGCACATGCACCATTACCGAACCTTCCAATATTCATATTACTTCATCGGTAACAACCGCCGCATGTAATGTTGCGGATGGTTCGGCTACCGTTACCGCCAGTGGCGGAACTCCTCCTTACACCTATATATGGAGCACAGTTCCCGTTCAAATCTCCGCCACAGCCAACAACCTTGCGGCAGGGGTATATAATGTTACGGTAACGGACGCTCATAATTGCACTTCCACAAAGCAAATCTTTGTAGGGAATAATACAGCTCCCGATGCTTCTGTTGTATCCCGCAGCCCTTCCTGCGGGACTCCGATAGGTAAGGCAACCGTTACCGCAAATGGCGGGAACCCGCCATACACTTATCAATGGAATACTGTTCCTCCGCAAAATATAGCTACTGTTACAGGATTACTGCCCGGAATTTATTATTGCATTGTTAAAGACGCTTCCAATTGTGTTCAAATCATTTATGTAAAAATTGACAGTCTGCCGCCGCCGGTTGCAACCCTTTCAAATACTGTTAATGCCTCCTGCGGAGTAAGCAATGGCAGCGCTGCCGTTGCCGTCAGTTCGGGCACGCTTCCTTATCATTACGTTTGGAACACTGCACCTGTTCAAACCACTGCAACGGCAACAGGGCTTATTGCCGGAAACTATCAGTGTATAGCATCAGACTCCGTAGGATGCAGCGACACTGTGAATGCAACCATCGTCCAGTTGCCGGGAGTATCAAGTTTTTCCAATACCAGTAATTGTATTGGCTCGCCTGTTCAGTTCACCAGTGTTTCGAGCACCCATCCCACTGCCTGGAGTTGGAATTTTGGCGACCCCGCTTCCGGGCTTTCAAATCAATCATTACTTCAAAACCCCGTCCACACTTACACAACGGCGGGGACATATACAGTTAAAGTTAATTTCATGGGAGGATGTCTTCCCGATTCCGCATCCCAGAATGTTGTGGCGCATCCCCTGCCTGTCGCATCGTTTTATCCCTATCCCAATCTTTTCATAAAGAAGGTATTGGGAAGGTTTGTATATAACGGCAGTCCCGTTTCAACTTATAATTGGGATTTTGGCAACGGCGAAAGTTCTGCTGACCCCGCTCCTGCAACATCTTACCCGGATACAGGTATCTTCACGGTAAGGTTGACCGTTATTGACCAATATGGTTGTATTGATTCAACATCAAACCCTGTGGAAGTGCTGAATGAACCCACACTTTATCTGCCAAGCGCTTTTAGCCCGAATGGTGATGGCAAAAATGATATATACAAGATATATGGCATAGGGATATCCGAGATTGAATTTATAGTTTACAACCGATGGGGCGATGCGGTTTATGCCACTACCGACCTTGACCAGGCATTTAACATTGGTTGGGACGGGAAATTTAAAGGCAAGTTGCTTCCGCCTACTGTATTTGCTTATTCCATTTATGTGAGATATGTAACCGGTGTGGAATATTATGCCGCCGGTTCCCTTACGCTGGAGCGATAATCAACTCCAAACTTTAGTCCCTTCCGTGCAGTTTTTGCAAATATCAATTTCACTTCTTGAACGAAGCACCGAAGCCCTGAAATTGTAATATTGTTCGCTTTGCCATAATTGTTCAAAGCCGGTTTGTTTCAAATCGCCAAGCCGGTGTTGCGCATCTTTGTCGAAGCAACACGGAACCACCAACCCATCCCAGGTAATTACGCAGGAATGCCACAGCTTCCAGCAATGGTTGAGCAGTTCGTTTTTGATGATGTATTTACCGTTTTTGTCTTTCTTATAACGCGAATATTTCTCAATGGTGGGTATAAGTTCGTTACCGTTTTCATAATCGTAAACCTGGGCTGTTTTAAACCTTATCTCATCCACTCCGATTTCTTTGCCCAATGTTCGCACCTCTTCCACCTGGTGCTGGTTCGGCTTTACCACAAGGAATTGAAAAATGACATTGGGAGTGGACGATTTCAGCGCCTTCTTCCATTTCACAATATTTCTTGCGCCTTCCAATACCTTCTCCAATGTTCCGCCAATGCGGTAAGAAGCATAAGTTTCCTGTGTAGTGCCGTCAATGGAAATAATGAGCCGGTCTAAACCCGATTCAACTGTTTTGCGGGCAATGTCGTCTTTCAGGAAATGAGCATTGGTGGAAGTGGCGGTATATATTCCTTTTTCGCTTGCATATTTCACCATTTCGAGAAACTTAGGATTCAGGTAGGGTTCGCCCTGGAAATAAAAAATGAGGTAGAGTAAATCCTTATGCAGCGCATCAATGGTGGACTTATAAAAATCTTCTTCGAGCATACCTGTCGGTCTTGTAAACGACCGGAGACCGCTTGGACATTCCGGGCAACGAAGGTTGCAGGAAGTGGTCGGTTCAATGGAAATGCTGATGGGCAAACCCCACTGAACCGGCTTGTGTGTGAGTTGAGAATAATAATAGCTTGCCGTTACTTTCGAGGCATTGATGAGCCGTCGGAAGGTTAGTTTTTTGATGAAATTGATGCTGTCGTTGATATTGCCTTGCATAATGGCAAAATTATGCTTTATTTCTCACTTTCCCGCTACCACTATCACCAATTCGCCTTTGATGGTTTTTTGGCTGTAATATGCTATCATCTCACTGATGGTTCCGCGGGTTGTTTCTTCATAAATCTTTGTCAGTTCGCGCGAAACGGAAGCGTACCTGTCCGCCCCGGCAAATTCGGCAAGTTGAGCAAGCGTTTTTAGCAGGCGATGCGGTGATTCATAAATAATAAAGGTGCAATCGAGGGCGGCAAGAAATTTCAGCATGGTTTGTTTTCCTTTTTTCTGCGGAAGAAATCCTCCGAAATAAAACTTTTCGCAGGGGAAACCTGAATTAATAAGCGCCGGAACAAAAGCGGTAGCGCCCGGAAGACATTCAACAGCAATACCGTTGTTGATACATTCCCTGACAAGCAAAAAACCCGGGTCGGATATTCCCGGAGTGCCTGCATCGGAAACCAAGGCAATCTTTTCTCCATTGCTGATTCTTTCAGCTAATCGCGCAACAGTTCTGTGTTCATTATGCAGATGAAAGGGCTGCATTTTTGTTTCAATCCCATAATGTTTGAGCAGGTTTCCGGTGGTGCGGGTATCTTCGGCAAGAATAAGGTCGGCTTCTTTTAAGAACCTTATCGCCCTCAAAGTTATGTCTTCGAGGTTGCCTATCGGTGTGGGAATTATGTATAGCATGGAGTTATGAGTTGATTAATTATTGCCAAAAGTATGACAATTTAAGAAACTCAATTAACTAATCAGGCAATAACCAATCAACTAAAAAAGCTTGGGCAAAGGTCTTTTTTGTTTTTCCCTCTTTTTCCTCTTTTGCCACAGGCGGGGTTTTTGAATATTCCGAATTTGAGGTTGAAATAAATATCCATGCCGTAAACATCAACCCTGAACAAGTACATGGCAATGCGGTCGGTGCCGATAACTAAGTTATCGTTAATGCGAAGCGCCAAGCCAATAATATATCAGTTAACAATAAATCACATCAATTTACCAACGCTCCCGCCTAACTTCGGAAGAACTCCGCCGAAGTTTGGAGGGAATCTTCCGAAGTTAGGAAGACATTAAATCAAGGTTTGAAGGGTAGTATTCAAGTGTCGGAGAATACTGTTAAAGTTTATAAAAGGTCGTTTATGGTCAGGGAGAACTCTTCCGAAGTTCGGAAGTGTTCCTTCTAAGATTGGAAGAGTTCATCCGAAGTTCGGAAGATTCCCTCCGAACTTCGGCGGGCATTCGTTAATCAATATTAGTTTTGGTAGAAAGACCGGAAGATATAGATGGGAAAGACGAAAAGCGCCTATTCCCTTACTTCCCCTTCTTAACAACTTTCTTCACTACCGGCGTCCTGGAATCCGTAACATTTTCAGCATAATTTGCAATGCTGATATGCCCGAATTGCACAATAAAATCATACACTTCGCGGATGGATTTGAAAGTCCTCCCCATTCCATAAGCTGCCGGATTAAGCGGTTCGGAATCATAAACAATCATGCTGTGAAGTCCCACATGAATCCTGTTGTTGGTTGCAATGCCGAACGTATCTGCATGTGAAATTCCGCAGAAGAAAATTCCGTAGCTGTTTCCGGGTATTTCTGTCGAACCCGGAATGTTCATGTTTCGCCTTCCGATGGTTCCTCCTTCGGTAATCAGGTCAATGGTTCCGGTTTTTATAATACCGTCGCCCCGAAATATTTTATAGACCTGGATAATGTTGGAAGTATAAATGAAGTTCTTCTTTGAGTTCCAGTATGATTCCTGTTTCAGCGTTTTTCCCTCAAAAATAATGGTAGAATTGTCAATTATTTGTCTTGCATGGTCGTCCGAATTTATCGCCTGTTGCGAAAAGCAGGTAGCAAAACAGAAAACCATTCCTAAAATATATATTGTTGTTTTCATAGCTTTCTTTTTTAGTTTGAATGAATACATCTCTTTCATAGAGTTTAGTAAAGGTAAGGCATTTGCGAGGCATTTTCAATGACAAAAGGTAGGAAAACCTAACATCGCCAAGCCAAAACTAACAAATCAGGTTTTATAATTTGTCAATCAAAAGATAGCACCATTGTCATTGCGAGCGTAGCGAAGCAATCCCATTATTGTAGCATTATACAGGATTGCTTCGGGCTGCGCCCTCGCAATGACAGCACTCCGTTTTTATCCGTAGCATCCGTGTCATCTGTGTTCTATTCTCTTAAAAATAGCTTGGACAAATTTTTACGCCGTAATGCCTTTTTCTTATTTTGTTGCAAGATGGGTTTTTGAATATTCCGAATTTGAGATTGAAATAAATATCCATGCCATAAACGTCCGACCTGAACAAGTACATGGCGATGCGGTCGGTGCCGATTACGAAGTTATCGTAAATGCGCAACGCCAAGCCATATTGCGGATACCTGAAATCGAACAGCGATATGGGCACCGCAATTTCAAAGCGTTTCAATTCATAGCGGGGCGTAAACGAAACCAAACCTCCCCGGCGCAGGTTGTTGCCAATCCGAAAGCCATAAATAGCAGTTGAATTGAGGTAAATATTGTTTCCGAAGTTATAATCGAACTGCGCGCTTGCCGCCAATGGCAGCCATGCTGTAAAAGAACTGCTTCTTATATAAAGATTATGGCTGTTCAACTCGTTATTGATGACATTATCCACTTCCTTGAAATTCCTCACTTTGGTGGTATCATAATCCGCCCAATAAGCGGAGGAATGATAAAACTGCTGGTAAAAAGTCTGACGGTCGAACTTTATTCTGCCCACATCGAGCAGCGAAAAGCCGAGCTTGTATTTATAATCAAGATGTCTGCAGCCGCCTTTATGACTGTTCGGATTGTAGTGGTTCACACTTCCGGGCATCTTCCTGAAATCAATGCCAAAATCGGCGCCCCAGCCCCTGCCTGCTCCCCATGCGGGCCATGCCACGCCATAATCTCCATCGAAATTAAATACCCGGATATTTGACGAATCTACCACAACGTAATTCATATTGTGAACATCAATGGCGATGTCGCTGATGCCCACCAACCGCTTCACATTCACCCCTGCTGTCCACAGCGAGGTATTTTCCTTTCTGATAATCATTCCATAAGATGCGCCATATTCAAACCACGACATTTGGTTGACATAATTGTTATGCTCATTATAGTTGATGTGTAACTGCGGTTGATATTTAAAGCCAGCCCATATAAACTTGGCTAAATGAGGCGCAACGTAAGCATCAAGCCCTGCCCGCATCCTTGTGAAAACTCCGAAGGACATGGAACCGAGCGTTAAGGAAGCTGACGGACCCATTACGGAGGCGTTCATGTTCACCCGCTTCATGGTCAGGTTGAAATTATCAGTCGGCTTGGGGGTTCTCTGCGGCTGGAATACATCCTGCCAGAAATAGAATTTAGTGGCGGGCATATAAATGTAATTATTGTTAACGAATGCTGAAAGCCCGGCAAGGTTTACATCCAGAAAAATTTTTGAATCAACATTATGAGCAGGATTGAGAAAAAGACCGTTAGTTCCGGCATAATTGCTGTTTACAATGCCGAGATTCTCCTGTGCGGGGCAGGTTAATGTTCCTGCCATAAAACCGGAAAGAAGAAAAAGCCGTTTTATATGAAACTTTTTGATACCGGAAAAGATTAGTGTATAACATCTTTTCATTGTGAAGTTTTTACGGTTATCAAAATTAAAGGAAAATTGACAGGTAAAAACTGATAAAAATCAGGCAGTGCAATTTATTTTGATTATCTTTTCCCACACAATTGAGAATAAAACAATGAAAATAAATATCAAAACATGCAAGCGCATGGGACTTTAAAGGGTAGTAGTTTCTCCAGTTTTATTTAATAATTAATATTTATTAATTATTAAATAAAACCGTTCCATAAGCCAGCCAAAGAACATCCAAACGGGAAGATAATCAAGACGGATGTATCCGAGAATATTTACGCCGCTTGTGTAATGCCAAGGGCAAACGCCGGTTATTTTTTCGAGCAAAAAGCCGGAAATAAATTCTACGATAAATATTCCGCAGCCATAAAAAAACAACCTCACGACGAGGTGATGCCTGGAAACGAGCCGGTAAAACGGCGGAAAAAGCATGGACGCGGCTCCGTAAATAAAAAACATCCAGATGTATGATTTTCCGATGAGCCGGTAGTCGTGCGGAAGGTTTTGTTGAATTTCGTGGATGAAATTGACAGTAGCGGTGAAAAATACTTCGGCTGCAATTCCAAAGCATCCGAAGATGATAAAATTGAATAGTTTTTTGTTCATTATTTCGCCAGCGCCTTCATTTCTTCTTTCAACGCTTCAATTTTCTTATCTAATTGAATATTGACTTTTTCAAAATCGTTTTTAGACAATAATTCCTGTCGAACGCTGAAATAGAATTTTATTTTGGGTTCGGTTCCTGAAGGGCGAACGGTGATGATTGTGTGGTCTTCCATAACAAATTGTATAACATTTGAACGGGGCAGGTCGGTTGGTTCTATATCGCCCGAAATGACATAATCTTCTTGTTCGATGAGGTAATCTTTTATAATTTCAACCGATGATGAGCCAATTGTTTGCGGAGGCGATTTTCGGAAGTTTTCCATCATTTTTTCAATTTCGGCAACGCCTTCCTTGCCTTTTTTGGTGAGCGATAGCAACCCTTCTTTATAAAATCCGAATTGCATGTAAAGTTGAATGAGCAGGTCGAAAAGCCCCATGTTATTGTCTTTTGCCCATGCAAACATTTCGGCGATGAATGCGCAGGAAGAAATGGCGTCTTTATCGCGCACAAAGTCGCCAACTAAATAGCCATAGCTTTCTTCGCCTCCGCCAATGAATTGTTCTTGTCCTTCCAGCGTTTTGATTAATTCGGCAATGTATTTGAAACCGGTAAGCACGTTGTAACATTTCACATCGAAACCGGCTGCAATTTGTTCCATTAGCCCGGTTGTTACGATTGTTTTGGCAATAAATTGTTTGCCGTTCAGTTTTCCGAGTTCTTTGTATCTTCTTAATAAATAGTATATTAACAACGAGCCGGTTTGATTTCCGTTAAGCAAAACAAGTTGGTCATTCAAATTTTTAACGGCAATTCCCACGCGGTCAGCATCGGGGTCTGTTCCCATAACAAGTTCGGCGTTTACCTCTTTCGCCTTGCGAAGTGCGAGTTCAAGCGCTTCATTTTCTTCGGGATTCGGAGAAGCGACGGTTGGGAAATTTCCATCTGTTTTTGATTGTTCTTCAACAATAATTACATTTTCAAAGCCGAATTGTTTCAACATCTTTGGCACCAGCGTAATGCCTGTTCCATGCAAGGAAGTGTAAACAATTTTGAGAGCTTTATGCTTTTTGATGATGTTTGGGCTTAATGATAAAGAAGTAATTTTTTGGAGGTATTCGTTATCAATTTCTTCACCGATTATGATGATATTTTCTTCCAATTGCTGCTTTTGGGGAGAAGCGATGTTTGCAAGCTGAATTTTTTCAACTTCGCTGATAATATTTTTATCATGCGGCGGAACTAATTGTCCGCCGTCGTCCCAATAAACTTTATAGCCGTTATATTCTTTTGGATTGTGCGATGCAGTAATAACCAATCCGCTCTGGCATCCAAGCTGCCTTATCGCATAAGAAAGTTCGGGCGTGGGACGCAGTTCTTTAAAGAGAAAAACTTTAATGCCGTTTGCTGCAAACACTTCTGCCGCTTTTCGTGCAAAAAGTTGGCTGTTGTTGCGGCAATCATGTGCAATTGCGACTTTTATTTGTTGTCCTTTAAAGACTTCTTCGAGATAATTGCTCAATCCCTGCGTCGCCATGCTTACAGTATAAATATTCATGCGATTGGTTCCTGCACCCATAATTCCGCGCAAACCGCCTGTTCCAAATTCAAGTTGCCTGTAAAATGAATCGGTAAGCGCGGCAGGGTCGTTTTCCAACATTCGCTTTACTTCGTTTCTTGTAGCTTCATCAAAACCGTCGCTTAGCCAGGTTTTGGCGCGTTCAATTATTTCGTTCTCCATCATTGCAGATTAAAATTGAGTTTATGCTTTTGAGATATTTTCTTCTTTTACATCACCGTCCTCCTTTACTTTGGCGGAAAGATAAGAATAAATGGCAGGGATGACAAAAAGCGTCAGCACTAATGAAAAGAGCAACCCTCCAATAACAACAATCCCCATAGAAACCCTGCTTGCAGATCCGGCGCCTAATGCAAGCGCAATTGGCAAAGCGCCAAGCGCTGTGGCGATGCTTGTCATCAAAATAGGACGGAGGCGGGCGGAAGACGCATCAATAATAGCTTCCATGAAAGGAAGTCCGTGCCGCTTTCGCTGATTCGCAAATTCAACAATCAGGATACCGTTTTTAGTAACCAGACCAATCAACATAATGATACCTATTTCGCTGAAAATGTTTAATGTTTGATTGAAATACCACAATGAAAGCAATGCGCCTGCCATTGCGAGTGGCACTGTAAGCATAATGATAAAAGGGTCAACAAAACTTTCAAACTGCGCCGCAAGCACTAAATAGATGAGCAATAATGCCAACAGAAAAGCAAAAATAATATTGGAGGAGCTTTCGGAATAATCGCGGGAGGGACCGCTCAATGCAGTGGTGAATCCTGAATGTTCTATGTCGAGCGTTTTTTTTGCAATGTTATTCATTGCCGCTATTCCATCACCAATTGTTTTTCCCGGTGCAAGCCCGGCAGAAACAGTAGCTGATTCATAACGGTTGAAATGATAGAGTTGAGGCGGGCTGCTTTGTTCAGTAACTTTCACCACATTATCCAATTGCACCAATGAGCCATCCCCGCCTCTTACAAAAATAGATTTAAGGTCTAACGGCTCATCGCGGTTTTTACGGTCGAACTGCCCCATCACCTGGTATTGTTTCCCGTTCATCACAAAATAGCCAAAGCGTTGCCCGCTGAATGCTAATTGCAAGGATTGCGCAATATCGGCAGCGGAAATGCCCAAGTTTTTAGCGCGTTCCCTGTCAATTGTTACTACGAGTTCCGGCTTATTAAATTTCAGGTTGACGTCAACACCTTGGAAAGTAGGATTTTTGTATGCTTCTTCCAAGAATTTCGGAAGATATTGTTGAAGTTTATCAAAATTCGGCGCCTGCAATACAAATTGAACAGGTAAAGCAGACCTGCTCGCTCCTCCTGCGCCAATGGTTTGTTCCTGCATAACAAATGTGCGTGCTTCGGGAAAATCTTTAAGGTGGCGGCTGATAAAATCCGCAATCTGCTGCTGGCTGCGCTTTCTTTCACCCGGTTGAGAAAGAACAATTCTTGAAAAGCCGGAATTAACTGCGCCTGAACCTGAAAAGCTGGGAGCGGTAACCGTCAGCGCTATTTTCTTTTCAGGTATGGAATCCATGACAAACTGTACAAGCCGGTCCATATAATCATTCATAAATTCATAAGATGCGCCTTCGGGAGCGGTAGAAGCCATACGAAGCAAACTGCGGTCATCCAGCGGCGCAAGTTCTGATTGCAGCGATTTCCCTACAATAAATATAAGCGCCAAGCAAACAACGATGATGGGAACTGCGAGCCAGCGGCGTTTCATAAATTGAGTGAGTGATTTTTTATAGCTATCCACCATCCAGGTGAAGAAAGGTTCTGTTTTTTCGTAAAACCAGGAATGTTTATGATTGCGGCGAACCAGTTTTACGTTCAAAACGGGAGTCAGCGACAGCGAAACAAAGGCGGAAATGAGCACGGCTCCGGCTATCACAATTCCAAATTCTCTGAATAATCTGCCGACAAATCCCTGCAAGAAAATGATGGGAAGAAATACGGCTGCAAGCGTAATGGAGGTGGAAATAACAGCAAAATAAATCTCTTCCGAACCCTTATATGCCGCTTCCATCGGCTTCATGCCCGCTTCAATCTTTTTGTAAATATTTTCCGTTACCACAATACCGTCATCCACCACAAGCCCGGTGGCTAAGATGATTGCAAGCAAGGTAAGGATGTTGATGGAGAAACCCGCAATATACATGATAAAGAATGCACCGATGAGCGAAACAGGGATGTCCACTAAGGGGCGTAAGGCAATCAGCCAATCGCGGAAAAAGAGGTAGATGATGAGAATAACGAGCGCTATGGCAATAAGCAACGTTTCGCCTACTTCCGTTACGGATTGACTGATGAAACGGGTATTGTCCAATGCAAAATCAAGTACATAATCGGGTGGAATATCTTTCTTGATTTGCGCTACCCGTTTATAGAACTCTTTGGCTATTTCAATATAATTAGCTCCAGGTTGCGGCACAAGTCCCAAACCAATCATCGGGATTCCTGATTGTTTGAGGATGGTTTCTTCATTTTCCGAACCTAAAGCAGCATAGCCGATGTCCTTTAGCTTTACGACACTTCCGCTCGCGCTGTCGCTTCGAATCAGAAGGTTGTTAAATTCATCCACTGTTGTAAGACGTCCTATGGTTCTTACGCTCATTTCGGTCGTGTTTCCTTCAATCTTTCCGGCGGGAAGCTCTACATTTTCCCTGTCCAAAGCCATTTTTACATCCATCGGTGTAAGTTGGAGCGAGGATAGCTTTTCAGGGTCCATCCAAATGCGCATGGCATATTTTTTCTCCCCCCAAATTTGGATGGTGCTTACTCCGGGAATTGTTTGCAGTCGTTCAGCAATGACATTAGTGGCATAATCATTTACCTGTAACTGGTTCTTCGTCCTGCTTTGAACAGTAAGCGCAACAATGGCGTCAGAATTGGCATCCGATTTTGTTACAACAGGAGGCGCATCAATATCGGCAGGTAATGACTTTATAGCTTGCGAAACTTTATCTCGGACATCATTGGCGGCGGTTTCAAGGTCTGAACTCAAGTTAAACTCAACGGTAATGACGCTTGCGCCCTGGTTGCTTGAGGAAGAAATGGAACGGATGCCGGCAATGCCGTTGATGGATTTTTCGAGCGGTTCGGTAATCTGCGATTCAATTACTTCGGCATTGGCTCCCGAATAATTGGTTCGCACTGTGATAATGGGAGGGTCAATGGACGGAAATTCCCGAACACCCAAAAAGGTATAGCCAATAATACCGAAAACCACGATGACGATTGACATCACTGTGGCGGCTACGGGACGATTTAGGGAGAAGGAAGAGAGACTCATTTTATCACTTTTACCATCGCTCCCGGTTTCACCTGCATTATTCCAATGGTAATGATACTGTCTCCGGGCTGCAAACCTTTTGTAATTTCAATGGTGCTGTCATTGCGAATACCTGTTTCAACCAACTGGTCTTTTGCCATGCCATTAAGCACTTTAAACACTTTTTGTCCTTTTAATATTGGAATAATTGCTTCGGTAGGAACCATGATGGCATTGTCGTTTCGGCTTAGCGATAATTCAATTTCAGCAAAAGAGCCGGGCATAATTTTCCTGTCTTTATTGGGGCAGCTTGCACGAAGCCGAAGCGTTCGGGATACCGCATCAATACGCGGGTCAATGGCATACACCGTTGCAGTATATGTATCCTTCGTTCCGCTCACAGTGAAATTAATCTTCTGCCCGATACTTACAAACGAAGTGTATTTTTCAGGAACCGAGAAATCAATTTTAACAGGGTCTAAACTTACCAGGTCAGTAATTTTTGTATTGGGCGAAACATAGCTTCCTTCGCTCACATACCTCATGCCGATATACCCGGAAAAGGGCGCAACAAGCGAACATTTGTCAATCATTACCTGCGTATGCTGAATGTCCGCCTCCAAAGTTTTCAGGTTCGTGAGCGCATTGTCATAGTCCTGCCGGCTGATACCTCCCTTGTCAAGCAACGATTTCTGCCTCCCTTCCGTTTCCTTAGCCAATTTTTGCGAATACTGAAGTTTGTTTAAATCAGCAATCAAATCGGCATCATTAATTTTAAGCAGCAATTGCCCTTTGTTAACTTCGGCACCTTCTTTAAAATTAATCATCGTAATCTTTCCGGCAATTTCGGTGGTGATGCTCACTTCTTCATTCGCCATCACAGTTCCGGTGGTTTTCACCTTGTTTTCCAACCTCGACGGCTTAATGACATGCACCATAACCTGCACAGGTTGCGCAGCAGCATTCATTTTAGCCGGAGCATTTTCAGCGGCATGGTTGAACAAACCAAGTTTCGGCACAACCAGCAAACCAACTATGATTGCAATAACAATAATGGTGATGGCAGTTTTCATTTTCACATAAACTTATTTCCAAATCGGGGTGCAAAAGTAAGAGATTATTTGGCATATAATTACGCGCCTATCCCTAAGAAAGAATTTTAAGTAACTTTGTATATTAATAATCAATGAAATGGGAGTAAATATATTAACCTTATCTAAAGAATACAATACTCAAGCTAAATGCCTGAAATTATTGGAGCAAATCCGATGGGGAAAAGTTGTAATTTGCCCTTATTGCTCCTCAAATGAAACAAGCAGGGTCAAAAGGGTTAAAAACAGGCACTCATGCAAAACCTGTAAACGGTCATTTTCTTGCTTTGTTGGGACTATTTTTGAAGGTACACGCCTACCATTACCTCAATGGTTTATGATAATAGGTTCAATGCTAAATGCTAAATCAGGGATGGCAGCAAAGGAATTAGAGCGTAATTATGGGCAAACATATAAGACTGTCTATTATGCAGCAATGCGTGTAAGGGTTGGTATGCTAATGCCAGAAACTCAATTACATGGTTTGCTTGAAATGGATGAATCTTATTTTGGAGGCAAAAAAAAGCGTAAAAATATGCTTGATAAACAAGATAATAGGGCATCTTTAGCAAGGGTTGATTTAAAAAGAGGGCGGGGAACTTCAAAAGTATCGGTTGCAGGAATTGTTGAAAGGCAAGGCAATGTTCAAACTAAGGTAATTGAGAAACTATCTAAAAGAAACTTATTAGCAATGCTAAAGAGTAAAGTGAAAAAAGATGATTCGATTTTATTTACGGATGGCTTTAAATCTTATGCTAAAGTAAATGAATACATTGAACATCTTGTTATAAATCACTCTAAACAATTCAGTAAAGGAATAACCCATGTAAATACTATCGAAGGCGTATGGAGCTATATAAAGAACGGGATTAAAGGAAGTTATAAATCAATTAGCCCTAAATACTTACCGTTTTATTTGGTGCAATTTGAATGGGCATACAACCATAGAAATTACAAAGGTGATGAGTTTAAAGCATATCTCAAAAATGCACTTTCACAGGAAAAGGAATTGAGTTATTGGAAAGCTCCCTCAAAAGAAGCAGTTAAAGAAATTACTTATCAATCTTAAATCAAATAATTAATTATGAAAAAATCATTAAAAGAACATGAAGTAATTCCTATTGGTTTTAATGTTTTGCTAAAGGATGAATTAGCTAAACTGACAGACAATATTTTAAAGGAATATGAATTAACATACAAACAATATATTAAATTTGAGCTTAATATTTGCAAAGAGGTTAATTCTGATATTAAAATAGGAATAATACCCATAGCGTCAGCTTTTGACGGAAGTTATGATGAAAGTAAAGTAATGATTACTCCTATGTTTTTTAGACTTTAAAGCGAGGCATAATCAATGGATACGATTACTCCATTTTCAGTAATTTCAATTAGAGATTTCATCCCTTTTGATGTTTTAGATTTTACATCTTGGTGCAAAATACTAAATTCAGTTTTTGTCATATACAAAGCCCTTATATCAGGGTTTTTGTCAAAAAGTTCAATTGTAGCGGGCATACCTTTATATAAAACATTAACATCAATATTAAATATATCGGGCATCCTAAAATGTTGTACCATAGTTTTATTATTAGTTAATTAAAATAGGCGCAAATATAAATAAAAAATCTTTCTTAGGGATAGGTAGGTATAATTATGACGTGAGAAGTTTGGTTCAAAAGCGCTGATAATTGCCTTTGATTCCTTCTCAACACGGGGAGAAAGTTTCCCAATACGGGGAGAAAGCTTCACTAAGGTTAGCATTCAATAACCCTGTTAACACCAGGGATTTGTAATTCTGTTGAAAATATTATTCCTACTTTTGCCAAACATTTCAATAATTCATTACTCATAATTCTTTAACACATGCTCAAAAGAATCCTTTCCATTATCGGCGGCGTATTAATCGCCTTTTGCTTTATTTTTCTTGCTGAAATGCTTAGCGGAAAGCTCTATTCCCCTCCCGGAACAGATTTTAATAACCCCGATTCCGTTAAAAAGATGATGGAACTGCTCCCCACCGGAGCATTCCTGATAGTGCTGCTGGGTTATGCTTTCGCTTCCTTTGCAGGAGGAATAACCGCCACATTGATTGGCGGAAAAGAACAAAGCCGGTCTGCGCTCATTACGGGTGGAGTTTTAATGGTTGGCGGAATAATGAATCTTATTGAATTGCACCACCCTGCGTGGTTTGTGGTAGTTGACCTTTGTCTATACATCCCGTTTGCTTACCTGGGATTTCTTGTTGTGAAGAAATGAAGGGTATCAATCAATTAGCATAACCGCTCCTACCCTGTCATCCTCGGTATTATCTTTAAACTTAAACCTGATTTCATATAGATAGCAACCAATCGGACATCGGTTTCCATTTCTTCCAATGCCATTCCATTGTTCAGCTAAATCTTTTGTTTTGAATACTTCAACTCCATCCTGGATAATGGTCATGGAATAATCGGTGTATTCAAGTTCATAAACAGAAGGTCCAAAAGTATCGTTTTGACCATCATAATTAGGAGAAAAAGCGGAAGGAATCCAAATATTTGCATGATGTAAACTTTCTTTTTTGCAAGCGTTCATGGACAATATCAATCCTGCCAATGAAATTAAGAGCGTAATCTTAGCGTATTTCATACATTTTCTATTCATTTATCAAATGCAAATATAGCGGTTTTTAAAGCTCTCATAATACAATAGCTCAATTTCAATACAAGTTGTTACTTTGCAGGCGTGAAAAATTACCTCTTGAGCCCTAACGGGTTGTTTCCAATAATGGCATTACTGTTCGTTCATTTTTGTAATTTAACACAGGCACAGGTGGGCGATTGCAGCATAAAGAACCTTGCCTTCCAGCCGGGAGAATCGGTTACCTACAAAGTTTCCTACAATTGGGGATTTCTTTGGCTGAATGCAGGTGAAGCGACTTTTTCGGTTTCGGCAGGCACGTTTGCAAACAAACCCTGTTATGACCTGAAATGCACAGGCAGCACCTACCAGGATTATGATATGTTCTACAAAGCGAGAGAGCGCTATGAATGTTATATTGATACCGAATCGCTGCGCCCGTTTCGTTATATCCGCGACACCGAAGAGGGTGGATATAAAGTTTATAATGATAATTTCTTCAACTTTGAAAAGAACAAGGTTTTTACCATTAAATCGGGGACAGGAATTGGAGAAAAAAATGGATATGATACTACGGACATTAGCCGTTGCACCCACGATATTCTATCATTGCTTTATTATTCGCGCTGCATTGATGTTTCAAAATTAAAAGTGAATGACACCGTTCCCATCAGTATCTTTCTCGATTCCAAAACTTATTCCCTGCAATATCGTTATCTTGGAAAAGAAAAAATCAAGACTGAATTTGGGAAAGTAAATTGCATAAAATTCAGCCCGATGCTTGTAGTGGGGAATATCTTTTCAGAAGGTCATCAAATGTTAGTATGGATAACGGACGATGTCAATAAAATTCCGGTTTTGATTGAAACACCCATAGTAGTCGGTTCCGTTAAAGCGGTTTTGAAGGATTATTCTGGATTGAGGGGTGTAATTGGGAAATAAGAAGATATTAATATGAATAGTATAACTAAACACTCCCCCGTTGGGGTAATCGGTTCAGGGACATTCGGAACGGCAGTGGCAAACCTGCTTGCCGAGAACCGCGATGTCATCCTGTACAGTCGCCGCCCGGAAGTAATAGCCGATATTAACAATACCGGCAAAAACAGGAAGCAGGATATTAATCCGCGCATCACCCCGACAAACAAAATAGAAGAAATCACGGAGAAATGTTCGCTCATTTTTCCAATTGTTTCGTCTGCCAATTTCAGGGAAACCATGCAGAAATTTTCTCCCTTCCTTCGCCCGCGTCATTTATTGATTCATGGCACAAAGGGCTTTGATGTTCAATTAAAACCGGGGGAGAAATTAGATGCTAAAAGCACGTTAGGGAGGAGCCATGTCAGCACCATGAGCGAAATTATATTGCAGGAAACGGTTGTAATGCGGGTTGGCTGCCTTGCAGGACCCAATCTTGCTATGGAAATTGCAGATAAACAACCTGCGGCTACTGTTATTTCAAGCCGTTTTGACGAAGTAATTAAAGAAGGAAAGGATGTGCTGAAAAGTTCCCGTTTCCAGGTTTATGGAAGCCACGACCTTACGGGAATAGAAATAGCGGGTGTTTTGAAAAACGTAATAGCCATTGCCGCAGGCATTTTAAACGGGTTGGGCTTTGGCGAAAACATTAAAGCATTGCTCATCAGCAGGGGGCTTGGTGAAATGATTTACTTGGGAAAGATGCTTGGTGGCGACCGTCGTTCCTTTTTCGGATTAGCAGGTGTTGGCGACCTTATTGCCACCTGTTACAGCCCTCGCAGTCGTAATTTCACCGTCGGTTACCGGCTTGCAAAAGGCGAAACCATAGAAGAAATTATGAGCACAATGGAAGAAAAAGCGGAAGGGGTGAATACATTGAAAATTAGCAATGCCATTGTCAATTATTATAAAATTCATGCCCCGATAACAGAAACCTTGTACAAGATACTATTTATGAAACTTCCTCCGCGCGAGGGCTTGCAATACCTGATGGATTATCCATTTATTGCGGATGTGGACTATCTGTAAGGATAAATTACCCCAATAAAAAAGCCCTCGAAAAAGAGGGCTTTTTTATTGTTCGAAAACCTTAATTATTCAATTACTAACTTTCGGGTATTACTGCTATTGCCAACAATGGTATTGACAAAATAAATGCCTTTTGCATATCCTGTGGTATTGATGGTAAGATTATGCATACCTGCCATTTGATTTTCATTCATAAAAGTGCCCATGTTTTGTCCGAACATATTATAAACAATAACCTTAATGCGCTCCGGTTGAGTGAGTGCGAAAGTCAGCGTTACCTTATCAGCAGCGGGATTAGGATACATGCCAACGGCATAATTCTGTTCCGTGATGTTATTTATTCCGGTATTAATTGTTCCTACTGCCGTAACAGGAACTGCGACTGCAATAATATCACCATGAGTATTGCCAGGATCTGTGCTTCCGGGAGGACTACCCTGAAGACTATTCCCTGCAACATCATCTCGCTGATAAACAAGATGAACATTTGCATCAACTTTCCTTGCGACAGAAGCAAACACAACTTCTGTGAAGGCATCAGTATAAATATCGCTTGGGAGCGACCATGTCATTCCATGGTCTGTTGATTTTTTAACGTAAGTATGCCTGAAAAGGTGTCCGTTTTGGTCAACATTGTTTGCTATGCTGTCAAATTCCACAATTGATGAATAGGCAAGATAAATTGTGTTATTTGCATCAATTCCTGAACTGGGGAATGATGCTAACCCGGTGCCATAAGTGCCAAAAGGAAAATTACCTCCGCCTGTTGGCAAATTAATAATTCCATCATGATTATAGTCAAGTGCAGTTGCAATAACTTTAGCGGAATCTATCGGCATGTTTTCGTTCCAATATAACAGGGCGTCATATCCGGGGAAATACGAAGCATGAGCGCTGTTTGCAGTATCAAGCATACGGGTCATGCCGGAAAACACATGCGCTTTATGATTTTCATCAAGCAGCACCGAAACTGAACCATCTGACACCACAATTGTATCGGCAACGCCATCACCATTTATATCAGATATCATGGTCGTATCAATATAATTATGAATCGGGAAGGTATCAATAACCGTTTTAACCCATGTATTGCCATTATCTGTTGATTTTAAAAGAAACAGGTCGTGAACATTTCCTCCGGAAACAATTGCAACAACACTGTCTTTGGCATCAATGGCATAATCGTCGGCGCTAAATCCGAAATAATTGCTCGAATCAATTTGGGGGATAATGACATTTATCCTGTCCCATGTCGCTCCGCCATCCTGTGAGCGGCTGTAACAAAGTGCTCCATCCTGACCATGAATCATAACACCGCCTGCTCCGGTTGGATAAGTGATGGAGATTGCATGAATGGAATTTCCGTTGGTACCTCCTTTGACCATCCTGGGCCACCAGTTACCACTTATTGAAGGACTGACAAGGGTGTTAAGGTCTTCCGTCCATGCACCTGTTCCTTTGGCAGATCTTGAAGTTAGTTGTAATTTTGTATCAGCAGTATTATGAGCAATGACATATTCCTTTCCATTATTGAGGTTAACAATGTTAGGCCAACCTACTCTTTTGGATTCAATTCTCGCAGTAGGAATGGCAGCCCATTGGGTTCCGTTAAAATAATTATAGCCGGTGCCTCTGTCGGGAAACCCGTTTGAATTACTGCCGGTGCTTGAATTTGTCCATACTGCCGCTAATGTTCCGTCATCGTTCAGCACAATCCTGTTGCAGATGGATGAATTAGTCTGGAGGTCATAAGTTGTATGTCCAATCTGTGTTTCCGGGAACAAGTCGGAAGTAATTGTTGCTGTTTTTGCAGTTCGTGTAATGTTTGGCGAAGCAGATGATGTGGTAATTTCATCGCCCCTTAGTTTTTTAGGAACTGCGGCTGGTCTGTTGGCTAATTTAGCAGGAACCATCGCCCTGTCTTGAGCTTCTGAATGTACAAATACAAATAGACCTGCAAGTAAGAGTAAAGCTTTTTTCATGTTGTTAGTTTAGTTTGGTTAAATAAATTTGGTTAATGAGAAATTTTGAGGCGCAAAAATATGCTAAAATACCTTATGATGCAACCTTGTTTTAATTATTCGATAAAAAAATAACCCGGTCATTGTTTCTTACACAAGTTTACCATTATCTTTGCCGCACAAATTTCACAATAATCAGTGTAATCTTTAATCTTTTCAAAAATGAAAAAACATATCTTATTGCTCATTACAGCTACCACCTTGCTTGCAGTAACTACATACGCACAACATGTAGTAGTGTTCAAATCAGGCACGAAACAAATCGGAAAGGTTGTTTCTCTTAAAGACGGAATATTGAGTATGACGGCAGATGGTGTTACCAACACTTACCGCGTGGAGGAAATAAGCTCCATCAATTTTGAGGGAAGCAAAACCGCTGCATCTGGCGCGGCTGCTCCAAAATCAAATCCAACCGGGAATCCTGATGAACAATCCATCATTTCAGGAGAATACACCGTTATTTATAAAATGCCGGGACGAACCATCGTAAAAGCCCCTAAAGTGAATAATCTTACCATGGAAAAAGGTATAGTGGTTGTGGATATTACCATTGATAAATATGGTAATGTGATGAAAGCCGAACCGGGAGCATCAGGTTCTAACACAAAAAGCGATTACCTTTATACGATGGCAAAACAGGCAGCCGAAAGCGCCAAATTCGATAATGTCCCAAAAGCTCCTCTTCAATCAAAGGGAACAATGACGATTACGTTTTAGATTCATAAGTTCTTAAGAACTTATGAATCTAATCAATCAACAACAACAACAAGGTATTTCGATGCCGCCCAGAAATTCTTCGGGTCGGTGATAATTAATTTGTCCACTCTTCCGGTTCCTTCAAATTTATAAGAATCAACAGGATGGGTGGTTATTAAGGTCGCTTTTTTACATTCCAGCGGGATGGATGTTGTGGAAGTAACGTCAATTTTCTTAAAGTAATCTTTATTGAAGTTTTGCACTAATTTTTTATTGCGTCCTATCCCTATAAAGCCGCCTTCTTTGGAGATAACTCCATGTTCTTTCAACTCTTTGGAAGTTCCGAAAGCATACCAGCCCGTATTGATTTCTTCCGTCTTTTGAGCGATTACTTCATCTTTATTCTCAATATCTTTTACCCTGTCATTATAGTCGTTAAAAAGATTTTTCAGCGCGCTGTTCACACTTACCAATTGCCCCTGCAAGGTAACAATCTCGGAATCTTTTTCCGCCAGGTCGGTATTCAGCCGATCAATCATTTTCTGAAATTCCGCCATTTTCAGTTCCCCTTTCTTTAAACGCGAATTGAGCGATGCAACTTTTTCTTTGTTTTTTACCATCAAATCGTTGATGGTCTTAATGTCTTCCACAATCTGGTCCTGCTTCGACTTTTGAATTTCCTTGTCTTTGGAAGAAACGGTAACAATTTTCTGTTTCTCTTTAATGACGGAAAGGTTGTCTTCAATTTCGTTAAAAGATTGAATAAACGAACTGATGGTGGAATCCTTCCTTTGCGATTCAGCTATCAATCCCTGGTAAGCGGAATCCTGGGCGCCTTCTGTTACACTTTTGTTGCCAGGCACATGAGTGCAGGATGCAAACAGGAAGACAAGCAGGGAAATAATGATGATGTTTTTCATAATATTTTTGAATTTAAAAGGGGTTAATTTTCGGGCAAAGATACGGACTACTTATGAAAGTTATATGACATTCATCATACTTTATGCTCATTGCGGTCATATCCTGAAGAAATCAAATAATCCGCTGTTCAAAGCAATCCTGAATAACATCGCAGAAACAACTTTTTTGCATAACCAATGCTATGACGTATATCGTCAGGGCTTTTATGCAGCATTGCAGCAATTTTTCGGGCTCTCATTCCTTTCAGAAAGTGTAATTCAAAAGGAATGCGATACTTATCGGGCATTTTGCAGACGCAATAATTCAACATTTCCGATTCTTCCGAATGAATCATCGCCTCTTCCTTATTATCTTCCGTTTCAATAATGTTCAATTGCGCTAAATCGTCCGGGTGGAGCGGTTCCTCCGTATGTTCTTTAATATATTCATGCACCTTATTTTTGGCTACCCCGAATATGAATTTTTCATAATCCTCTATGATGGGATTGCCGTTCGGTTCATTCATCCGCTCCAACAGGACAAGCCATGCGGATTCTGCAATATCTTCCACTTCCTCCGAAGAAGCTTTGGGAAGCAAATGCCTGATTTTTGCGAGGACCTTGTTATAGTCGTCGGCATAAAGCTGATTAAAAAGTTTCGTATTCATGTTATTTGGTTTTAATTGGTTTCCATGAAACAATTTAATGCTCTACTCCCCTGAAATGCCTGAATTAACAGGTAAAAAAACCTAAATGAGCATTAATTAAATAAAAATTGCAATACGATAATTCCCCGTGCTAAATCAGAATGTCAATAAAATTTGGCTGGTAGTTGTCCTGCGATAGGCGCTTTTTTCGGGATTGATTAATACATTCTGAATGGAAAGATTTTTTGATTTTAAAGATGTTTCTACCATTAAGAATAGAAAAGGTTACAGTTGTTGGTCGAATACAGATTTTATCAAACCCGATGCTAAACTTTAATGATTTAACAGGTATTATTTGCTCATTGAAAAATAACAGGGGGTATTTTTGATGAAATTTATTAAACTGATATTCAGACGATTGATGACTGTTTG
>Ga0207111_10105_pt1 | contig 23766 bp, 24 predicted proteins | sample Alteio_BWMinHeat_71_FD_153577 | JGI IMG/M metagenome (GOLD analysis project Ga0207111, IMG submission 153577) | Enriched cells from forest soil in Barre Woods Harvard Forest LTER site, Petersham, Massachusetts, United States -... | ecosystem: Environmental > Terrestrial > Soil > Temperate forest >... | reverse complement strand
TGAAGAAATAATAACAGAACTTATGGAAGCATTTGAAACAATAGAGCATTTTGCCTACATTGAGTGTGGACTTCTAAATAATGCCATGTATAAATTTAATTTGTAAAATCAATGGAAATTAAGAAAAAATATTTTGAGAAATACCTGCACGACATCGCTATTGAGCAGATTGCAGAGGATTATTTACAAAAGGGATATAAAGTTTTTAAAGAAGAACTCATTGGAAAGTATCGAGCCGATTTAATGGTGAAAAAAGGAGGCGAAACAATTATTATTGAAGTGAAATCAGGAAAAATGACTAAAGACAAAAAAGATGCAATTGCACATTTAGGTAATTATGTTCGAAGTCATGGTAATTATAAATTTCTTGTTGCAATAGCCACCCCTCCTAAAGAAAAGAAACTTGATATAGCTGACATTAAAAGTTTACTTACTCAAAATTTAATTGAAAAGCTTACGCAAAAATTAATGGAAGAACTTCCAGACGAACTTGACCAACTCTCTACCCATTCAAGAATAGAAGATATTACTGATGTGGATATTGATGAAATAAAAATAGAAGGAAAATCAATTTTTGTAAAAGGTGATGGAGTAATTAGCGTAGAACTTCAATATGGTTCAGACGGTGACCAAGACAGTGGTGATGGCTACAAGACCAATGATAGTTTTCCCTTTGACTTTGAAATAACTTTAGAATATAGTGTCAAAAATAAATTAGAAATTAAGAAAGTAAATAAATTAGAAGTGGACACATCTTCATTTTACGAATAAAAATCGTTGTTCGTATCAGGTGTGCGAGCATTTAACCGGCATCCTGCCCAAAATCAATAAATAAACTTCTCCCTGCCCTTGCTCGCATCTGTAGAAACATTAATATTTGGTAGTGCATCAAAGTATTCATTACAGTTTTTACCTATTTTTTCACAAAAGTAAAGAATCGGATAATAAATAGATAAACCGATAATTCCGAAAAATTGCAATTTTATAAAAATGACTTTTAATACTTTTTACAATGAAAAACAATTAAATTAATGTTCCAACGAATCCTGAAACCTTTGTTTTGTCCTTAAAATTTAATACTTTTGCCTCCGAATTAAACAATAGCCAACTGAAACATGAATGCTGACTACAAAAAATACAAATTGAAGATGCAAAAGTTAGCCGATGTGAATTATTCATCAGCCGTATTGCAATGGGATCAGGAGATTTACATGCCCCCAAAAAGCGCCGAAAAAAGAGCGCAGCAATTAGCTACATTGGCGGGTATTTCGCATGAACTTGCCGTAAATAATGAATTAGGTGATTTAATAAAGAAACTGCATAAAAATAATAACTTATCCGTTTCAGAGAAAAGAAATATCAAACTTTCGCGGAAAGATTACCGCAACCGTAAGAAATATTCCACCGATTTTGTTGAAAAATTAAGCAGGGCGACTTCCGAGGGTTTCAATCATTGGCAGCTGGCGAGAAAAGAAAACAATTTTGAAATATTCGCACCGTCGTTGAAAAAAATCGTGTCGTTGAAACAAAAGGAAAGTGAACTGCTTGGCTATAAAAACCATCCTTACGACGCGTTGCTCGACCAGTTTGAACCGGGAGCAAAGACAAAGGAAATTGATGAATTGTTTACGGGCGTAAAACCTCAATTGATTGCCCTTATTAAAGCCATTTCCAAAAAACCAAAACCGGCGGATAAATTCCTGCACCTGCATTATGACAAACAAAAGCAATGGGATTTCGGCATTGAATTGCTGAAACAAATGCACTATGATTTTGATGCAGGCAGGCAGGACGTTTCGGCGCATCCCTTCACTACTTCTTTTTCTGCAAAAGATGTGAGGGTTACTACGCGCATCAATGAAAAGAACTTGAGTGAAATGGTTTGGAGCTGCATCCATGAGGGCGGTCATGCGCTGTATGAGCAGGGATTGAATGATGACGATTACGGCATCCCGACGGGGGAAGCCATTTCGCTTGGTATCCATGAATCGCAGTCGCGGCTGTGGGAAAATAATGTGGGCAGGGGAAAAGCGTATTGGAAGAAAAATTATCCGTTGCTGCAAAAGTATTTCCCTGAAAACCTGTCAGCAACAGGGCTTGACGATTTCTATAAAGCCATTAACCGTGTGCAACCGTCGCTAATCCGCACTTCTGCCGACGAGCTTACTTATCATTCTCACATCATGATTAGGTTTGAGCTAGAAAAGCAACTGCTCGAAGGTTCGCTCGAAGTGAAAGACCTGCCTGCGGTTTGGAACAGTAAATATAAGGAATACCTTAACATTGACGTTCCGAATGATTCGCAGGGCGTATTGCAGGATGTGCATTGGTCGCATGGGGGGATGGGTTATTTTCCGACCTACTCATTGGGTAGCTTTTACGCAGCGCAATTCTTTGCCTCCGCAAAAAAGGATGCACCGGGGCTTGAAGCTAAAATTGAAAAGGGCGATATGTTGCCGTTGCTTGAATGGCTTCGTGATAAAATTCACCGACACGGAAAATTATATTCGGCATCGGAACTTTGCCAAAAAATTACAGGCGAGAAACTAAATTTCAGCTATTTTATGGATTACGCCACAATAAAGTATAAAGAAATTTATGAACTTTGATTTAATGCTGGCAGGAAAATTGTAAGCTGTGAGCATCAATTAAAAAATATTAAAGAAATGAAAAACATCAGTAAAATTATCAGTGTAGCAGCGTTTATCTTATTAATATCAGTAAACGCCGGAGTTGCTCAAACTGCTGCGGCAGAAGTAAAAATCAAGACTTCTGCTATATGCGAAATGTGCAAGGAAAGGATTGAAAAAGGAGTGTCGAAAGAAAAAGGAGTGATTAAATCGGATGTTGATGTGGACACAAAATATATCACGGTGAAGTACGACCCTTCAAAGACAAATCCTGCCAAAATACGGGAAGCGATTGCAACAACGGGCTATGATGCAGATTCAGTGGCTGCAAAACCCGCCGCCTATAAAAAACTGCCCCATTGCTGCCAAAAAGGCGGGAAATAATAATCAGGTAAGAATATTGCTTTTTATGATGAGGTAGGAATGTTCTTCATCAATTTTTTTGAAAGAATGTTCAATTTTGCTTCCCGACCTGCGGATAATATCTATCAGCCCAAGCCCGGCGCCTCCTTTTTCGGAAAAATTACCATCGCACAAAATATTGTGGTAAAGCGTTTCAAGTTCTTCCGGGTTCAATTTATTGAGTTTAGCTATTCGCTCCGAAAGGGCAGCAGTTTTATCGTTTCGGATAATATTGCAGGAGATAACGGAATAAAAAAAAGCTGATTTTGACAGGACAATAATGAATGATTTGTCATAACCATCTTCAATAAACTTATCTGCATGACGGATAACATTCTGGAGACATTCCACCATCACGCTGAAAATCTTTTTCCGGAGGTTCTTCACATCTTCAATCAATTTCAGCCGTGTTTCAGCAACACTTAACGCTTTTTCAACCGTTTCTTCAACCGGCTCGCCCCTGTATATAAGGATAAAATCCGAACTGCGCATACATCCGTATATATCCTGCATCCTGTCAACAAAAATCTTTTGCATTTGTGGGGTGTCTGTCATAATTACCGTTGAAATATGATAACCTTGCATAACATTGCCAAATTCTTTATAACTCCATTTTACAGAAATGAGGGAGCTAAACGGATTATTAAATAATAAGTTTCATTTTTTAAAAATAGTTAAGTATATGACCGTTGCGGTTACACATGCAACCACTACGGAAACACATGTATCCGCTACGGAAACACATGTATCCGCAATGGAAACACATGTATCCGCTACGGAAACACATGTATCCGCAATGGAAACACATGTATCCGCAACGGAAACACATGTATCCGCAATGGAAACACATGTATCCGCAACGGAGACACATGGCTCCGCAACGGAGACACATGGCTCCGCAACGGAGACACATGGCTCCGCAATGGAAACACATGGCTCCGCGAATAGCTTACTTTTTCCTCTGGAATTTTTACTGGCAGGATGTGCTGTTTAATGCTTACTCCTATGAATCGGGAGCAAGGGCGGGGAACTTATTCAAAATAACTCTTTTCCCTCAACTTCTTTTCGAGCAGGTCGGAAGCGCCACCTGCTTTTTGGGCTTTGTTCCAGTTTTCAATCGCTTTTTCGTGCTCGCCAAGTTTGAAAAGGATGTCACCGTAATGTTCAAAAAGCACCCCATTGCTGTCGCCGCTGCCCGAAAGCGCTTTTTCGACCCATGTTTTCGCATCTTCATATTTTCCCAGTTGAAACATTATCCAACCGTAGGTGTCCTGGAAAGACGGGTTGTTCGGCTCTAATTCATTTGACTTTTTCGACATTTCCTGCGCCTTTTCAAGATTTACCTTTCGCAACGAAAGATAATAGCTTAAGTTGTTCAGAACGGTGGCATTATTCGGATTAATTTCCAATGCTTTATAATAAGCTGAATCCGATTCCGGAATTTTATTGTCCTTATAATAAGTATCTCCCAAACTTGAATAGAGTTGGCTTAACAGCAGCGTGTCGGTTGTTGAAAGCGCTATCCCGTCATTAAAGGCGTCTATGGCTTCTTTGTATTTTTTCTGCTCCGATTTGGCAATGCCGTTAAAAAGGTATAAAACCGTTTGGGTGGGAAACAATTCCAGCGCTTCATCACTTTCTTTTTGCAGCGATTCGTAATCCGAAAGTTTCAAATCACAATCAAGCAGGAAACTCCAGATGAGGAATTTATTCTTGTCGAGCGCAGTGGCTTTACGGTATGAATCGCGTGCTTCTTTAGTTTTTCCGTCGCGGAGGTAGAAATCGCCGGTAATGGCGAATGCTTTGGGGTCTTTCTGATGCGTATCTGTCAGAATTTTAAGTAAAGAATACGCCTGGTCTTTCAGTTCTGGATATTTCTCGGTTACCATATAATAAGACATCAGCGTAGTAATTTTAATGTCAATATCAAGCGAAGGATTGGCAAAAGCAAGTTTCAACTCTTCAAACGATTTCTCATTTTCTTTCTTGTTGCGATAATAATTAGACAGCGAAAGATGGACATAAGGATTGGAAGGGTCAATTTCGAGAAGATGCTTGTACGTTTCAAATGCCTTTTCAGGAAGATTGTTTGCAGCATAAACATCCGCAAGCATTGCCTGGTATCGCGGTTCTTTCGGAAATTCCTTTATCAGTTTCAAAATTTCTTCAATCGCCTTCTCTAATTTATTCATCCGAAGGTATATTTTCTCTTTCCGAACTGAAACATCTTCTTGAATACCCATCATGGATTCCATCTTATCATAAACCTCAATGGCGTTTTCCAGTTTTCCATTTTGCACCAGAACAGAAGCCCATGCATCATAATATTCAAGTTTATGAGGATAATCTTTTGCTAATTGTTCATAAACCCCCGTTGCCTCTGCAAACATATTTTTCCGCAACAGAATTTCCGCCAGCATCATCCTGTACCATTCATTCTTTGAATCAATCTTTACCGATTTTCTGATGCAAGCCAGCGCTTCGTCGGTTTTCCCTTCATGGTCATTAATCTGGGCAAGCTCATAGAGGGAGGCGGCATTCAGGGGGTCAATTTTCAGGCATTGTGAATAATCATCCGCAGCTTTATCGAGGTTGCCAAGAATCTTTTCTTTTGATGCATCCATGAACATTCCGTTCAGCTTGTTCCATTCATTGTCTGTAAATGTTGATTTACGGCTTGCATTTGTTTTATCATGCTTCGCCGTGGTTTTTTGCGGTAACTTACAAGCAACCACAAACAATAATATTGCTATTAAGATACCTTTTGACAATATATGGAAAACTGTTTTCAATTACTAAATTCTGTTGTATAATCGCCAATACTCACATCGCGGCATGTTCCTTTATATTCCACGAAATTCCCAATCATGGAATTACTCAAATTGACGCCTTTAATTTTTGCGTTGGTTTGAATGATGCTGTTACGGATGATGCTGTCTTCAACAATGGAATTATTACCAATTGAAACATGCGGACCTATCACCGAATTGGTTATTTTCACATTTTCACCGATATAGCAGGGGGCGATAATCAGTGAATCTTTCACTTGTGCTGTTTCCGAAACCAACTGCTTGTCTTTATCAAATTCGAGGATGCGGCTGTTGGTATAAACCGTTGCATCTTTATTGCCGCAATCCAGCCATTCAATTACTGCGCCGGGAACAAATTTCATACCTTTGTTCTTCATATTTTCCATTGCATTGGTCAATTGATATTCTCCTTTCTCGCGGTGGTTGTTATCAATAAGAAATTGCAATTCGTTTTTGAGATTTTCACCATCCCTGAAATAATAAATACCGATAATGGCAAGGTCAGAAACAAAAACCTGCGGCTTCTCAATAAAATCAGTAATGTTGTTTTTATCATTCACCTTCACTACTCCGAATTGGCGAGGGTCAGCCACTTTCTGAACCCATATAATACCATCATTTTCCGACTCCATTTTAAAATCGGCTTTAAAGAGTGTATCGGCAAAAGCGACTAAAACTTTTCCATTCAGAGAAGGCGCGGCGCAAAGAATTGCATGTGCGGTTCCCAATGCTTCTTCCTGGTAATAGATAGATACTTTTGGAGCGATGCGGCTTCCGGTTTGTTTCAGATTATGCTCCACTTCGCTTCCGAAATCACCGATAATAAAGCAAACTTCCTCAATCGGCTCATTGCTGATTTTGGCTAAATCTTCAATCAATCGCTGAACAATGGTTTTTCCGGCTAAAGGAATCAGCGGCTTCGGAATCGTCAGCGTGTGCGGACGCATTCTTTTTCCCATTCCAGCCATTGGCACTATAATTTTCATTTATTTGGTTTAGATGGTTGTGATAGTTCTCTTTTTAGTTGTCAATTGTTAATTGTCAATTATTTCGCTCCCGTATGCCCGAATCCGCCTGCTCCTCTCGTGGTTTCTCCCAAAACTTCCACTTCATCCCATATCGCCCTTTCGTGTTTTGCAATCACCATTTGTGCCACTCTTTCCCCGTCTTCAAGCGTAACTTCAGCGTTGGAAAGATTCACCATAATCACTTTTATTTCTCCGCGATAGTCTGCATCAATTGTTCCGGGAGAATTAAGCACTGTTACGCCTTTTTTAAAGGTGATACCGCTACGGGGTCTTACCTGCGCTTCGTAGCCCACAGGCAATTCAATGAACAGCCCGGTTGGTATCAGGCACCTTTCCAATGGTTTTAATACAACAGGAACTTCTAATTTTGCTCTCAAGTCCATTCCTGCCGCAGCAATCGTTTCATAAGCAGGCAAAGGATGACCGGAAGTGTTGATAATTTTAATATTCATTAGGTAGTTATTAAAGTGGGCGAAATTACTAATTTTTCCCTCGTTCAGTTATGAAAACAATCATCACATACACCAACAATAAAATAGTATTGATAAACAGATGTAAGTATTCGCCTGTATGGATAATTGTACTTATGAAATAAAGCGACAAAGCTAATCCCAGGTAACCGAGAATCCGTTTATTATCATAATTAACCGGATAATGCCTTTGTCCGAATATATAGGAAGCCACCATCATGGAAGCATAGCAAACCAATGTAGCCCATGCAGCGCCGGTAAAACCCATAATTGGTATCCACCAATAATTAAGAATGATGGTGATGAGCGCACCTCCAATGGATATATAAGCTCCGAACCTTGTTTTATCAGTCAGCTTAAACCAGATGGAAAGGTTGAAATATACGCCAAGACAAAGATTCGCCAATAACAATATCGGAACAATGTTCAACCCGGAATGAAAATTCTTACCCACAAAATATTTAACAACATCAATATACATCATCGTCAACAGGAAGATGAAAGAGCAACCGATGACAAAAAACTTCATGACATCGGCATAAAGTTGAGGGGCGTCTTTATTTTTTGCGTGTGAAAAGAAAAAAGGGTCTGCAGCATAGCGGAACGCCTGTATGGAGATGGTCATGACGATGGACAATTTATAACACGCGCCATAAATGCCTATCTGCGCCATTTTCTCATTGAAAGGAAGTACGAGCAACCATTTCAACATAATACGGTCAATATTTTCATTAATCACCCCCGCTATTCCCAAAATTAACAACGGAAGTGAATAACCAACGATTTTCTTCCATAATTGCGGGTCGAACCTGAACTTTACACCCAGCATATCTGGCAACAGCAGCAATAGCGTGAATATGCTGGCAATAAGATTTGCAATAAAAATATATCCGACTCCGACTACGGGGTTATAGACTTTACCGATAATGGACACCAATGCAGGATTGCCGGAGCGTATTATATAAGGACATAAAAGGATAAAAAAGAGGTTAAACCCGATGTTCATCCCCAGGTTCAGCAATTTGATGACGGCGAACTTTTTGGCTTTTCCGGCAGCCCTCAACTGTGCAAAAGGAATGGTGGTAACTGCATCTAAACTTACAATCAGGGTGAACCATATAACATAACGGCTGTAATCGGCAGAAGATAATCCACCGCTGCCGCCTTGCTGCATGGCTAATATATTGCCGAGTTTATTGGAGAATAATACAGCTAAGGTCAGAAATATGGCAGAAGAGGCAATGAGCGAAACAAGGATGGTGCTGTAAACCGGGTGTTCCTCATTTTCTTCCATGGAGAACCTGAAATAGCCCGTTTCCATGCCATAAGTCAGAAAAACGATGAGGAAAGAAACGTAAGCGTACATTTCAGTTACCACGCCATATTCCTGCGGCATAAAATTGTATGTATAGAGCGGAACAAGCAGGTAGTTAAGAAAGCGCCCTATAATGCTGCTTAATCCGTAAACGGCTGTCTGACCGGCAAGTTTCTTTAGTTGGGACATAAAGTGAATTGTGAATGGAGGCGACAATTTATTGTAATGCAAAGTAATGCGAAAAATGAAGACGTTAATAACTATGAACTCAAGCATTCATAATTCATAATTCATTGAAACCAGTTCCAATTCGGCATACCAATCCTCTCCATATTTCCTAATCAGCGGTTCTTTCAGGAATCTGAAAACAGGCACATTGAGCTTTGCTCCACAGGTGCACGCCGGTTTGCAGATATTCCATTCATGGAAATTCACGGCGTCGTATTCGTCATATTCCGTAATTCTTACCGGATATAAATGGCAGGAAACCGGCTTTTTGAACTTCGTTTTTCCGGCGTTAAAAGCGTTTTCAATGGCGCATTTTGCAATTCCATTGTCAAAAACCACAAAAGCGCAATGTTTGTTTTCAACAAGTGGAGTTACATAGTTTCCGTCAGTATCAACAACAAAAACGCCTTCTTTTTCAACAACTCTGCTCCCGTCATCAGCCATGAAGGGTTTAATTTCGTCAATAATATCCTCTAAAATGCTTATTTCTTCGGTTTCGAGCGGCGCTCCTGCATCGCCTTCCACACAACAGGCGCCTTTGCAGGCGTTCAAATCGCAAACAAAACGACGTTCCAGCAGGTCTTCGGAAACAAGGGTATTGGCAATTGCGAACAAATTAATAATTAATAATTAATAATGAATAGAACACGGATAACACGGATTAAACGGGTTAGACACGGATTTTATTTTTTTCATCAGTTTTTATCAGTAATATCCGTGTCATCTGTGTTCCATCAAAACACAAAAGTAATTTAAAAAGATAAACCGTGATATTTCTATAATTTCGCCCGAATGAAAAATCTGTTATTTTTCCTTAAATATCTTCGTTATTTTATAACCGCCCGCAATCGTCATGGCATACATTCGCCTTTTGTTTACGAGTTGCTCAATGAAGTTATTTATGATGAAAGATGGTATTATGCTTTTGATGAAATAGAAGCGGTCAGAGCGGAATTGTTGCGTAATAATAATGAAATAGGCATGGTTGATTATGGTGCGGGGCACGAGGGACGGGGGACAGGGGACGGAGGGCGAATGAAAATCAAAGATATTGCCCGACATTCCGCAAAATCGTCGAAATACGGGCAATTGTTGTTTCGATTGGTGAATAAATTGCAGCCGCAGGTATTGTTGGAACTTGGCACTTCGCTTGGCATCAGTACGCTTTACCAGGCAAGTCCGGTTTCAAAATCGCGGTTCATTACCTTGGAAGGCAATCCTCATGCGCTGGCAATTGCAACTGAAAATTTCAGCAATATGAAGTTGCGGCATATTGAGCCAATAGAAGGAAATTTTACTGATACTCTGCCCAAAGTGGTTTCTTCACTTTCGCGGCTCGATTATGTCTTTTTCGATGGCAATCACCGCAAAGCCCCTACACTGGACTATTTTGAGCAATGTATTCAACTTGCCGGAAACAATTCCGTCTTTGTTTTCGACGATATTCACTGGTCAGCCGAAATGGACGAGGCATGGGAAGCCATCAAAGCGCATCCGCGCACAAGGGTAACTATTGATTTGTTCTTCCTGGGGCTCGTTTTTTTCAGAGAAGAACAAAAAAAGGAGCATTTTGTGATTAGATATTGAAGAGAATATGAGTTATCCTCTACTCCTCCGGAAACGAATGAACAATCGCTACAAAATCGGCTGCTTTGAGCGAAGCGCCGCCAATTAAACCTCCATCAACATCGGGAAGTTTAAAAAGCGATTTTGCGTTGGCTGCGTTGCAACTGCCTCCATAAATAATGGGGGTTGCTTCAGCCATCTTTTTGGCATATTTCTTATTAATCAGCCCGCGAATGTAGCCGTGCATTTCCTGCGCCTGTTCGGGCGTGGCGTTTTCGCCTGTTCCGATAGCCCAAACGGGTTCGTAAGCGATGATTACGTTTGCAAAATCTTCTTTACTCAATGAAAACAGCGATTCAGTCAATTGAGTTTTAACTGCATCCGACTGTTTGCCCGCTTTGCGCTGCTCAATGGTTTCGCCGCAGCAAACTATTGGCTTTAATCCGGCACGCAGTGCGGCGGCAACTTTTTTACCCACCATTTCATTAGTTTCGCCAAAATTACGCCTTCTTTCGGAATGACCCACGATGACATATTCTGCGCCTGTATCGGCAATCATTTCAGCAGAAATTTCGCCGGTGTATGCGCCGCTTTGCTCATAATGACAGTTCTGACCGGCGTATTTCAGCGAATCGCCTTCAAATATCATATCCGCTATTGAAAAAAGCGAAATGAACGATGGTGCAATAATGACCGTAACATTTTCAGCCGGCTGTTTCACTAACAATTTAGAGATATTATCAACAAGCTCAAAGCCGCTGTCAATACCCATGTTCATCTTCCAGTTGGCTGCAACAATTCTTTCTCTCATGATTTCAATTTAAGGTTTTAAGATTATTAACGCATACAATATGCGTTTGAAAAAGGTTACAAAGAAAAGACAATTTTATGACACCCGAACCCTCGGGTCAATAATTCCATACAAAATATCGACAAACACATTAATTATCACAAAAATAAGTGATACGACAAGCACTGCACCCATTACCACCGGAAGGTCGTATTTATTGAGCGCATCAAGCATTACCATACCTATTCCTTTCCACCCGAATATAATTTCGATGAACACCGCACCCGCCATCAGCGAGGCAAGCCAACCCGATACCGCCGTTACAACCGGGTTCATGGCATTGGGCAGCGCATGTCGAAACATGACAGCATAGCGCGACAGACCTTTTGCTGTGGCTGTTCGCACATAATCCATCGAAAGAACGTCCAACATGGAACTCCGCGTTAGTTGAACAATGATGGCAAGCGGGCGCACACCGAGCGTTACGGCGGGCAGGATGAGATTTTTCAGTACTAAATGTTCGCCCGTAAATTCATCTATTTCATATAAACTGCCGGTAATGGGCAACCCGGTGTATTTGCCAAGCAGGTAACCGAAGACCCACATCATCAGGATTGCTGCAACAAAAGAAGGCAGCGACATTCCGAACACGGAAAGAACAAGGGCGGTTTTGTCGGCAATTCCGCCTTTGTTTATGGCAGATATGATTCCTAACAATATGCCCAATATAGTTGCTATTACCATTGCCGAGATGGCAAGCACAGCCGTTCCGGGCAGGGCATCTGCAATTATTTCGGTTGCCCTTCTGCCGGTTTGGTATGAGCGGCGAAGGTAGGGTTCTTTCAGCACTATTGTTTTTGATGATATAGAAACTAAGGAAATGAAAGCGCCATATTTATCCTGCTTAATGAAAAGTGCGCTTTCAGGATTGTTCTTTTCATGAAAGGAAAGGGGAGAAAGGTCGTTCAGATAAATAAGGTATTGTTTCCAAAGGGGCTTGTCCCTTCCCAGGTCTTTATTGATAGCTTCAATTGAAGAAACATCGGCACGTTGCCCAAGCATAAGCCGCGCAGGGTCGCCGGGAAGCACATTGAAAAGGATAAAAACAACTGTTATAATACCAAAAAGAACGAAGAAACTGTAGATGAGTTTGCGGAGGATGTAATTTAGCATTATTTCACCATTACCTTCTTCAATTCCGAATAATCAGGGAAGTTTCGCCAGTGCCACTGTCCTTTTACCACGCCGTTTTTCAGCAGCACCAAGCCGGGATTGGAGCGGATAATGGTTTTGAGGGTTATTTGGTCGGCGAAATAGAAATCATAACTGATATGCGTTTCTTCTTTGAACTTCTTTAGCAATTGCTTGTCAGACGAAGTTACCGCCATAAACGGGATGTTGTCCTTTTTACATTGTTCTGCAAAGCCATTTATTTTGGTTTGAATTTCGCGGTTTGTTTTGTTCAGGTCATATTCCACGAGTAGAAAATTATAGTCGGGATTGGTGGTAACGTCTTCGGTATAGTCTGCGCCGTCTGCTCCAATCATGTTGAAGTCATGAATTTTTGCTTCTTTCCCTTTCTTTAAAATCTGTGTATCGAATCCGAGATAATCCCATTCTTTTTCATAATCAGGCGGAAATTTATCAAACTGTTTCTTTTCGCCCGTTGCTTTATTTTTAAGGTTATAGATGTACTTCACAGAATCAGGAACACCTTGCATTTGTTCGGGAATGCTTTTGCCTGTTGCATAGGCACGGAAATCTTTCATGGGGAGGTTGTTGTAACAATAGCCCGTAAACCAGCTTAGGGAAATAACAGCAATAAAGGTGGTAACGGCAGGAGCTTTATCCCTGATAACTGCTTTGAGAATAAGAAATAAAAGGATAATGGTTGCCGGGTAAATAACAGGGAAGAACCATTCGAGCTTTGTGGAAAGCCATGCAAGAAAAGCTAAGCCCGTTACCTGCATTACATAATCAGTAACTGTAATTTCGCCTGGTTGAATCTTTTTTCTTTGTGAGAAGATGACTAAAACGAGTATTAGCAGAACAAGGTCTTTAGTGAACGATTGCCATGGAGTGAGCGGAATGGCATCACCAAAGCAGCCACATGATTGCACTATTTTGAATTGCGCGGAGCCGAAGGTTAATGCGGTAAAGAACAAAATGAGCAGCAGCAAAGCCCATGAGGTAAGTTTCATGCCATATCCTGCAATCACAGCCACCCCCAGCAACGCCTCCAACACCACGAGAAACATGGCTACAGGCAAAGAAATTTTGATGAGCAATTCCCACATAGGATGCAGAAAAGCGATTTTAGCGGAGAATACTTCGAAATATTCCATCAGTTTATAAGAAAATCCAAGCGGGTCGTTGGCTTTAATTAAGCCGGAAAAGATGAATAACAAGCCGACAAGGTAACGGCAAATGGTTGTGATGTGTTTCAATTGACTATGTTATTATTTACTATCTTAACGGCTGCAAAAATACCATTTATCATCAAACCTGAAACGATGAATTTTTCCGCTTTCATAATCTTTAATTTTCTTTGCAAAAATTTATGCTTTTGAATGATGCTTCAACAAACCTTTATTAATTGCCGGGGAAAACTTATTGACTTGTCAAAACCGGTGGTGATGGGCATTCTCAATGTCAATCCTGATTCTTTTTATGATGGAGGGAATTATTCAACGAGGTATAAGGCATTGAAAAGATGCGAAAAAATGCTTGAACAGGGCGCTGATATTATTGATATAGGCGGTTGCTCCACCCGCCCGGGCGCTGTCCCCGTTAGTGAAAAAGAAGAAAGGAAAAGGGTGATATATATAATAAGAGCGGCAGTAAAATCATTTCCATCGGCTGTTATTTCAGTTGATACCTTTCGTCCGTCGGTGGCAAAGCAGGCGGTGGAAGCAGGAGCGTCAATCATTAATGATATTTCAGGGGGAACGATTGAGCCGGGAATGTTTAAAATGGTTGCTCAACTGAATGTATCTTATATATTGATGCACATTCAGGGAACGCCGTCAACCATGCAGGTGAACCCGGTTTATCATGATATTATGAGTGAGGTAATGTTCTATTTCTCTGAAAAAGTATGCCTTCTCCGGCAGCTTGGAGTAAGCGATATTATTTTAGACCCCGGATTTGGTTTTGGAAAAACCCTTGAGAATAATTTTGAATTGCTGAACCGTTTTGATGATTTTGGAATTCTCGGGCTGCCGCTAATGGCTGGGATTTCTAGAAAATCAATTGTTAATAAAGCATTGAATATAAAACCGGAAGATGCACTGAATGGAACTTCCGTCCTTCATACGCTTTTATTACAAAAAGGAGTTAAGATATTGAGGGTGCATGATGTAAAGGAAGCAATGGAGGCGGTGAAATTGACGAACATGCTTTTATGATTAGGGAAATTAACCCTCTGTTTTAGCTCAAATAAGGTATTTTGGGGAATCAAGTTCATAAAGTCATAAATTATTTTGTCATGTTTGAAAAAAATCTCTTAGCTTTGCGGCTTGTGTTTTAAATAAGATTTATTAACCTAAAATTTAACCAATGAATGAATTTGGATTGAAAGCAAAGGAGGCATCAGTTGCCTCATTGGGTTTGAAACATGTTGCCGCCGCCTACTGGAACTTAAGCCCGGCAGAATTGGTGGAAGAAACCCTTTTGAGTGGAGAAGGAACACTTACCGACACAGGAGCTTTGGCGGTAGATACCCTCGAGTTTAAAGGAAGGTCGCCGAAAGACCGTTTTGTGGTTTGCGACGCTAAAACCGAACATTCGGTATGGTGGGGTGACATTAACATTAAGTTCGATCCTGCAAAATTTGACCTTTTGTATGATAAAGTCGCTGCTTACCTTATGGGAAGAGAGGTATATGTTAAAGATTGCTATGCCTGTGCCGACCCTAATCATCGGTTAAACATCAGGGTGGTTACAGAACTTCCCTGGCAAAATCTTTTTGCAAACAATCTTTTTCTTCGTCCTTCCAAAGAAGAAATCCTGAACTTCACTCCCGAATGGACCATTATTGCTGCTCCCGGATTTATGGCTGTTGCTGAAAAAGACGGAACAAGGCAGCATAATTTCGCCATCCTTAATTTTACAAAGAAAATCATTCTTATTGGCGGCACGGCTTATACAGGCGAAATCAAGAAGGGAATATTCGGTGTGCTGAATTACATTCTTCCCCACGAAAGAAATGTGTTGTCAATGCACTGCTCCGCCAATATCGGAAAAGAAGGCGACACCGCCATTTTCTTTGGCTTGTCAGGCACGGGCAAGACAACACTTTCAGCCGACCCGAACCGGGGGTTAATAGGAGATGATGAACATGGTTGGGCTGATAACGGTATATTCAATTTTGAAGGCGGGTGTTATGCAAAATGCGTGGACCTGACAAAAGAAAAAGAGCCGCAAATATTTGATGCCATCAGGTTTGGAACCCTGCTGGAGAATATTGAATTTTTTGAAGGAACTACAACGGTTGATTATGCCAATATCAAAAAGACCGAAAATACAAGGGCTGCCTATCCGCTCAATTTCATCAACAACGCTGTGGAGCCATCGCTTGGCGGTATCCCCAAAAACATCTTTTTTCTTACTGCCGATGCTTTCGGGGTGTTACCTCCCATTTCCCGGCTCACAGTGGGGCAGGCGATGTATCATTTCATATCCGGCTATACGGCTAAAGTTGCAGGAACCGAAGTAGGCGTAACAGAGCCGCAAACAACATTTTCCGCCTGTTTCGGCAAGGCGTTCCTGCCTTTGCATCCCACCAAATATGCAGAATTGCTTGGAAAGAAATTGAGAGAAAACAAAGTGAACGTATGGTTAATCAACACCGGCTGGTCGGGCGGGGCTTACGGAGTCGGTTCAAGAATAAAACTGAAGTTCACACGCGCTATGATTACTGCTGCTTTAACCGGCAAGCTTGACAACGTGGAATTTGAAACACATCCTGTATTTGGTCTTGCAATGCCTAAATCGTGTCCCGAAGTTCCTTCCGAAATACTTAACCCCAGGAACACCTGGGCTGATAAAGATGCTTATGATGCCAAAGCCAATCAGTTGGCAGCGGCGTTTGTCAAGAATTTTAATCAATATGCCGACAATGCAAGCGCTGAAATATTGGCAGCCGCCCCAAGAGTGGCGGTAGGCGTATAATATTAAAAGGAATAAATGAAAAAAGACTTTCGAACAATAACAATTCGGAAGTCTTTTTTATTTTTGACATAAATGCACTTCTTTTACGCCCCCAACATCACCTTGCCTGAATATTTCTTAAACGAAGAAGAATCCAAACATTGCATCAATGTTTTAAGGTTAAGAAATAATGCCCTTATCAACCTTGTGGATGGTGAAGGAGGTTTTTATACGGCGGAAATAATCAATGCTCATCCGAAAAAATGCGCGGTAAAAATCCTCGAATCCAAATTGGAGTATGGGAAAAGCAAATTCCATTTACACATCGCCATTGCACCCCCGAAAAACATCCAACGGTTTGAATGGTTCCTTGAAAAAGCAACCGAAATAGGGGTCAGTGAAATCACGCCGTTGCTTTGTGAATTTTCAGAGAAAAAATTCATGAAGATGGAAAGATTAAAGAAGATTTTGATTTCAGCCATGAAACAATCGGAACAAGCTTATCTGCCTGTGTTAAACGAACAGACAAAGTTAAAGCAGGTTGTTAATTTGCCGTTTGCAGGACAGAAGTTCATTGCACATTGTCATAATGAAAGAAAAGAATTAATTCCTCATCTGTATAAAAAGCATAAAAATGTGCTTGTGTTGATTGGACCCGAAGGCGATTTTTCACCCCAGGAAGTAGCTTATGCCCTCGCAAATTCGTGTTCACCGATAAGTTTGGGAAATCACCGGTTGAGAACCGAAACTGCCGGAATAATTGCCTGTAATGTCTTAAATTTGCTGAATGATATTTAAAAGAAAACAGATAAAACAATGAAAATATTCCGAAGTTTCCTATTGCTGCTCTTAATGCTAATTCCCTTTGTTGCCTGGTGCCCGCCCGCCTTCCAGATTGCTTTGCTTAAATATAATGGCGGTGGCGACTGGTATGCCAATCTTGCTACGTCATTGCCAAATCTCATTAAATTCTGCAACCAGAACCTGCTGGCGAACATTAATCCCGAACAGGCGATTGTGGAGGTGGGCAGCCCTGATATTTTCAATTATCCGTTTATCCACATGACCGGGCATGGTAACGTAATGTTTTCCGACAAGGAGGCGGAGAACCTTCGCAATTATCTTATTGGAGGCGGTTTCCTTCATGTTGATGACAATTATGGTATGGATAAGTTCATCAGACCCCAGTTAAAAAAGGTTTTTCCTGAATTGGACTTGGTTGAATTGCCTTTTTCACATCCGATATATCACCAGCATTTCGAGTTCAAAAACGGACTTCCGAAGATTCATGAACACGACGGCAAAGCTCCGCAGGGCTTCGGGTTGGTTTACGAAGGAAGATTGGTATGCTTCTATTCATACGAATGTGATTTAGGCGATGGATGGGAGTCGCCGGAAATTCATAACGACTCCGAAGAAACAAGGCAAAAAGCATTGAAGATGGGCGCTAACCTTGTCCAGTTTGTGCTTATGGCGAATGACCCGCAGTGACGGATTGACGGGATGAAACGGCTGTCATTTTCAAAAAACTTACCGTTCCTGCTCCTATATATACTTCCAGTTTCTTTATTTCCTCAATCCCTAATCCCCAATCCCCAATCCCTGATAGAAGGAATCGTAACAGATTCATTAAGCCGCATACCCCTTGCATTTGTTAATATCGTTGCTGATAACAACAACAATGGAACAAATACCGATATAGACGGTAAGTTTCGGATTTCTGCCGTTTCGGATTTGCAATCCGGGACCCAGGTTCAGAAACTTACTTTCAGTTATGTGGGATATGAATCCATGACGGTTAATATAAACGGCATGAATAAAACCCCTCTTCATATTCGCATGAAGAAGAAAAATATCCTGCTGAAAGAAGTTATCATTCTCCCCGGTGAGAACCCTGCGCATCGCATCATTCATAAAGCTACTGAAAACCGCTTCCGCAATGACCCTGAAAAGAACAGGTCGTTTTCTTACACTTCTTATAATAAGATGTATTTCACCGCCGATACTTCCGGTTTTATGAAAAAACACCCGTTGCCGCCACAAACGCACAAAGACAGCAGCGATATTCGGCTCAATAAAGTTCTTGAAAGACAGTATTTATTCCTGATGGAATCAGTGAGCAAACGGGAATATGTTGAGCCCGACCGCAACAACGAAAAAGTGTTGGCTACGCGCGTTTCCGGCTTTCAGAACCCGGCTTTCACAATGCTTGCCACCGAGTTTCAATCGTTTTCATTCTATAAGGATTTCATCACTATTTCTGATAAAAATTACCTGAACCCCATTACCAAAGGAAGCGCCGACAAATACCTTTTCATCATGGAGGACACCACTTATAACGGAGCAGATACCGTTTACATCATCTCCTTCCAATCCCGCAAAGGCAGGAACTTCGACGGGCTGAAAGGGTTGCTTTACATCAATACGAACGGCTATGCCATTCAGAATGTCGTTGCCGAAACCATTGACGAGCCGGGACTTTTCGTGAAAATTCAACAGCAATACGGGCAACAGGAAGGCGGGCAATGGTTCCCGGTGCAATTAAACACCGACATCACTTTTAAAGACATGAAAGTTAATGACTATCCGGTGAGCGGCGTCGGAAGAAGTTATCTCCGCGACATAAACATTAATCCGGTAATTGACAAAAAAGATTTCAGCAGGTTTGAAATGGAAGTGTTGCCCGAAGCAGGCAGAACGGGTGAAGATTTTTGGCTTCAGTACAGGAAAGATTCTCTTACGGAAAAGGAAAAGCTTACCTATCACGTCATTGACAGTATTGGTAAAAAGATTCATCTTGAAAGAAAGATTGATATTGTTACCGCCCTTTTCAACGGCATTTACCCGCTTTGGGTGTTTGATTTTGACCTGAACAGGTTCCTGCTGTTCAATGAACACGAAAGCGTTCGCCTCGGAGCAGGGGCGCATACCAACGCCCGCCTGTCGCGCTTCTTTTCTCTTGGCGGTTTTGCCGGATATGGTTTTAAAGACAAGCGGGCTAAATATGGCGCTGACATTATGTTCAACCTGGAGCGCCGCAGCGAATTGAAGCTAAAATTCAGCTACATGAACGACCTTTTTGAATCGGGCGCTCCGCAATTCGTCTTTGAACGCAAGCCGGAATATGCCGAATCGTACCGTAATTATTTTCTTAAAAGATGGGATGCGGTGGAACAAAACCAGGTGGCAATCAGCTTTCGCGCGTTGCAATATTTGCAGGTGCAGGTTGCATTCAACCGGCAGCAATATAGCTCAACCGACAATTACGCTTATGGCGTTCAAACAAAAAACGGTGGAATGTTCATCAACAAATTCAATTTTGAGGAAGCGGAACTGGGTTTGCGATTCGCTTTTCGCGAAAAGTATATGCTAAGCGGCAAAAGAGAATTTTCAGCGGGTACAAAGTTCCCTGTTTTGTGGGCGAAAATCAGCAAAGGATTCATCGGCGTTTTTGGCGATTACGATTATGTGAAAGCCGATGTGAAGTTCGAAAAAACATTTCTCATCAAATTATTCGGCAAGGAAACATTCCAGCTTGCAGGCGGATATGTTTCAACCGGGTTGCCGGTTGCCAAGCTCTATGCAGGCAAAGCGGGCTATTTCGATTTTCCGCTCGCCTCCGAAAGCTGCTTTGAAACCATGCGGCTCAACGAGTTTCTGGCAAGCCGCTATGTTTCGCTGTTCCACAGACATAACTTCGGGGCGCTGCTGCTCAAAACCAAATACCTGCATCCCGAAATTATTCTTGTAAACAACATCGGTTTCGGGCAGTTGAACAATGCAGCCGCTCATTTCAACATTTCTGTGCGCGATTATCCGAAAGGATATTTTGAAACGGGTTTATTGGTGAATAACCTGCTCAAATTAAACTTTACCGGAATAGGCGCGGGAATATATTATCGTTACGGAGGGTATTCATTGCCTAATCTTTCTGATAATATTGCGGCGAAGCTGTCGTTTACGCTGATTTTTTGAGAATTATTTCGCGGTGATGCGTTGATGTAAGAAACAATTACTACTTTTGTTCCCTTAATTATCAGGTAAAATGTATGGACAAAGATTATTTGGGGTGCATTTCAAATTGTCGCAGTAGAAATGATGTCTGAAATCTTATTGACAATCAAAAGATGGGGAACTCGTCATGCTGAACTTGTTTCAGCATCAAACTATCATTAGATGCTGAAACAAGTTCAGCATGACGAACGCTCCATCTTGTTTGTTTTATTAAAAAGCGACAATTTGAAATGCACCCCGGTTGTATGTTATTCTTAACTTAACAGGAAAGGTATTATCTTAGCGCGGTGTTCTTGTTTCAAGTATTATACCGGGTGTAGCTGTTTTTTGTAATTTCATGCTGCAATCTTCAATCCCTTTGCGTTATTTTCTCCAACTTTCTTTCAAAGGAACGGCATATCATGGCTGGCAAAGACAAAGAAATGCAATGTCAGTGCAGCAGATATTGGATGAAACTCTTTCAAAGTTGTTGAAAGAAAACATCCTCACATCAGGCGCAGGCAGGACAGACACGGGAGTTCATGCAAGAGTATTTTATGCTCATTTTGATACGAAGCACGAAGCCCTCCATAAAACAGAAATAGTTTACCGGTTAAATTCAATGCTTCCTTTCGATATTGCCATACAACGAATCTTTCCTGTCAAAGATGATGCACATGCCCGTTTCGATGCTACGTCAAGAACTTATGAATATGTAATTTCGAGAACTAAAGACCCTTTTCTGAAAGACTATACCTGTTATTTATATGGGGAACTTGATTTAGAAAAGATGAACGAAGCCGCTCAATTGCTCTTAGGTACAAAAGATTTCGGATGTTTCAGCAAATCGCGAACGCAAGTCAAAACAAACATTTGCACAGTTATATCAGCCGAATGGATTGCTAAAGACCATAGATTAATCTTCACCATCACCGCCGACCGCTTCCTGCGAAACATGGTAAGAGCCATTGTGGGAACACATATTGAACTTGGTCAGGATAAGATTACACTTGATGATTACATCGCTGTAATTAAAGGGAGAAACCGTTCGGATGCAGGGTATTCAGTGCCTGCGGAGGGGCTTTCTTTGATGGATATTCAGTATAAAGAGAGAATAAGAGGACATTAGAGTCAAAAAATACCCTATCGCTCATTTGCTTCGTCACGATTGAACTTAAAATCTTTCATATCTACTGTATCCATTGAATTAAAGAACGCAATAGCTTTCTTGAGTTTTTCTTTCATTCATTAGGAATGTCATCTTCGGGTTCACCCACCTCAAACGCAATAATTTCAACTTTCTTTGAAATATAATTATCGGGAAGATGAATTATAACATTAAGGTCTTCTTTGTTGGCAGGAGTTATAATTTGTCGGTACATAGCTTTGTTTTTTTAGTTTTGCAAAGTTAATAAATATTCAATAGTCAATTCATAAATGCCCGTAACCGGTTCAGCGCTTGATGTCCCAATTCTGAAAAGGGTTTTCCAATATGTGAATCCATATCGGAAAGTTTTTGTGCTTACCATTATCCTTACCATCCTTGTCGCCTTCATTTCCCCCATCCGCCCCTGGCTCATTCAATACACTTTCGACCATTATATCATTATTCCCGATTCGCATGGATTGCTCAACATGCTCATGCTCATGGTCGGACTATTGTTGTTGGAAGCGCTTTTGCAGTTTTATTATACTTATCTGACCAACTGGCTGGGGCAAACGGTGATGAAAGACCTCCGGGTGAACCTGTTCAGCCATATCAACAGGTTCCGGCTGAAATACTTTGACCACACACCCATCGGAACGCTTGTAACCAGGGTAATTTCCGACATTGAAACCATCGCCGACATCTTTTCGGAAGGATTATTGGTTATTCTGGGCGACATTCTGAAATTGGTTGTTATTATCGGTTTTATGTTTTGGGTTGACTGGCGGCTTACGCTTATCAGTTTATCAACCATACCATTGCTGCTTTTCTGCACCTGGCTTTTCAAGAACGCCATCAAATCCGCTTTTCACGATGTGCGGACGGAAGTGGCGCGGCTCAATGCTTTTTTGCAGGAACATATAACTGGTATGAATGTGGTGCAGATATTCAACCGTGAAAAGGAAGAAATGGAGAAGTTCAAAGAAATTAATGCAAGACACAGGGAGGCAAACATTCGCTCCGTATGGTATTATTCTGTTTTTCTGCCCGTGGTGGAAGTGCTTTCAGCCGCCTCTATTGGCTTATTAGTTTGGTGGGGAGCGGAAGCAGCCATCAAAGAAATGGTAACCCTTGGAAACCTCATTGCCTTCATTCTTTACATCAACCTGCTCTTCCGTCCCATCCGCGAACTGGCTGATAAGTTTAATACGCTTCAAATGGGAATGGTAAGTTCCGAAAGGGTTTTCAGAGTAATAGACACTGAAGCCGTGATAGAAGATAAAGGACAGCGGCTTGCAGACAATATCAAAGGCGATATTTCATTTGAGCATGTTTGGTTTGCTTACAACAGTAGTCCCCCTTCGGGGGATAAAGGGGGCTTCGACGATTGGGTGTTGAAGGATGTTTCTTTCAGTGTGAAAGCTGGAGAAAGGCTGGCTTTGGTAGGGGCGACAGGTTCGGGTAAATCTTCCATCATTAATCTGTTGAGCCGCTTTTATGAATTTAATAAAGGCGCCATAAAACTTGATGGTTCTGACATCAGGGAATACAGGCAAAGCGAGTTGAGAAAAACAATTGCAGTGGTGCTCCAGGATGTTTTTCTGTTTTCAGATACGGTTGCCAACAATATTTCCCTCAATAATCCTTCCGTTAAAAGGGAAGAAATTATCCGGGCGGCTAAGGAAATAGAGGCGGACGACTTTATCCGCCGGCTTCCGGGAAATTATGATTACAATGTGATGGAAAGAGGGACGATGCTTTCGGCAGGACAGCGGCAATTAATCTCTTTTATCAGGGCGTATGTTTACAACCCGAAGATATTGATACTGGACGAAGCTACTTCCTCCATTGACACAGAGTCGGAAATACTTATTCAGAAAGCGATGTACAAACTGATGCAAAACCGCACTTCCATCATCATTGCTCACCGGCTCGCCACCGTTCAGAAAGCTGACAAAATTATTGTGTTGGCAAAGGGCGAAATTATAGAATCGGGAACCCACCAGGAATTATTAAGCCGGAACGGTCAATACAAGAAATTGTTTGAATTGCAGTTTAAGAATTGAGTTGTTGGGTTTATGGGTTCTTAAGTTCATGAGTAGCGGGTGCAAACCAAATTGTCGCACAATCCGAAGGATTGAATAATAATGGACGCAGGTGAAACCTATGGTAAAGAAGTTTGCAACGAACAGAACCCCAACGGGGTTCAAGAACCCAAACAAAATTCAACCCCTGT
>Ga0207111_10104_pt1 | contig 23795 bp, 18 predicted proteins | sample Alteio_BWMinHeat_71_FD_153577 | JGI IMG/M metagenome (GOLD analysis project Ga0207111, IMG submission 153577) | Enriched cells from forest soil in Barre Woods Harvard Forest LTER site, Petersham, Massachusetts, United States -... | ecosystem: Environmental > Terrestrial > Soil > Temperate forest >... | reverse complement strand
CTCTGGAGCAATGCCTGTTCAAGCCATCCAAAACCTGGCGAAGCAACGAAAGAAGCTGCACAAAAACGGCTCATCGAAGAAATGGGTATTACCTGTGAGCTTCATGAAGCATTTCCGTTTATCTATCATCTTGCGGGCAATAATAGTCCCTGCGATGATGGTTATGCCCATTTATTTATCGGCGTTTGCGATAATGATCCTATCCCAAACGAAGCAGAATTTGACGCTTTTACATGGGTAGATCTTGGCACGTTACTCAAAGACGTTCATGAAAACCCACAATCATATAGCCCATGGTTCAGCATGGTCATTGAAGGCGTTGCATTATATATTAAAAACTTCTTAGCCCAAAAAAATACCCCTCTTCAACAAAGTAATACGCACGATAACATGCGCCCACCTGAATAATACTTAAAATACGAATTAAACTATGGACCCAATACAAACATTAAAACAAGAAAATAACGTACCACAAAAAACAACCTGTCCCATTAAGTACGCTCAACTTGCTGACTTTGTCACCAAAGAATGGGGTCATGAAGAATGGATTGTTAATCACTCCGGCTACTGTGGTAAACGTCTGGTCTTTAAAGGTGAATACCAATGCTCGATGCATCACCATAAAATAAAAACCGAGACGTTTTATGTCTTAACCGGAACCGTTTTTCTTGAGACAGAATTTGAGGGCTTTCAACAAACCCGTTTGATGACACCCGGCGATATTGCGCACATACAACCACGTATGTGGCATCGCCTTACAGCACTAGTCGACGCTGAAGTAATTGAATTCTCAACCTTTCATATGGAAGAAGATTCTTATCGTCGTACGAAGAGTGGCAAAGCTGATCTCAAAGCTCTGGGGATTTTTGAATAGGCGCACCCTTCGAGACGCAGGGCTCCTCAGGGCGAGCGCCCTTTTTTTGAATAACAAATAAAAATATAAAGAACGCATGAAACGATCAACCATTATCAGTCTTACATGTCTTATTCTTGGGATCATGTTATTTCTTATCCAGCAAAACTGGATCCTCTTGCACTGGCGATTCACCAGTTCCAGCGCGTTACCCGCCATCAAAAAAGAAGCGATCATTCGAAAAACAATTCATCTCTATTTTTTGAAAAACGAAAAATTTAATACCGAAGAGACAACAATTCTGTGGGACAATAACAATATGACGCATAATCTTAAGCAAGTTGTGTTACATTGGCTTTCATGCAATCAAGAAGAAAAAAATATCTCACCAAGTACTGTATTTGAAAACGTTATTATCACCAATACGGGCGAGGCATATCTCTCGTTCAATCAAACATTATTATCAAAAGAATGGTCCATTCACAAAAAATGGTATCTTATCGAAAGTTTATTTAAAACGATTCTTAAAGCAGATATCCAGATTTCATCGGTTATTTTTCTTGTTAATCAAGAACCAATGGATGACGATCATCTTGATTTTTCTCAACCATTACCCGTCAACGGATTTATAAAATAGTTTGAATATTTTTACGCTCTTTTGCTAACGTTACATATGGAGTAAAAAATTACTGTGCTTTAATAAAAGAGATCGCATGAAGCCGTTAGCAATTTATCTATTTTTTATAAGTTTGTTAGTTCTAAGTTATTTTAATAATTTACGCGCACATACGCCCAATCTATACATAAAACCCGGGGCTGTTATCGTCTGTGATCATGTCACGCTTGAAAATACGCGGCAAGCCAAAGACGCGACAACAACTGTTTTACAGGGTATTGCAGAATCATGCACCCATCTGACTGATGTCGTTATAGAAAAAGATAAAAAGAAAAAGAAGCGAAGCTTTTTCAGACTCCTGTGTTCTCTTTTCAATACCGTAGTAACGATTATTGCTAACCAGAAAAATACTAAAAAATCGCTTGAACAGTTCGAAGACTATAATACAGATATTGCACACCTGACCTGTGACTTTTTAGCGATTATCAAACACGAGCCAACCAAAACCATTAGATTTACAAGACAACCGTCATACCTATATCAAATTAGCTTCATGAATAACCCAGCTGACCAAGAACAAGCAATCATGAACTTCTTACAATCACCCGCGCGCGATCTTTTTATTACAGAATTATGTGATGAATTACAGAACTTCATGAACTCAAGCTTATTAACAGAAATTATAGAAACTTCAGAATAATCCCAAAGTTTAATACATGTCTCAAATTAATGTTACGTCATCCCCGGCTTGACCGGGGATCCAGGCAAAACTTACTTGTTAAACCCCAGATAAAACCAGTCAATCTGTAATATTCTTATCCCCTAAAAAATCTTCAAATCTTTTTGTCAAAAACATGCTATACTTGGCCTTCATACATATACTATAGGGGTTTCATGATTAATATTAATATACTCAGTATTATAGCACTCATATGCACACTCTGTTTGACGTTTGTCATGGGAAAAAGTGCGCCTGAAAAAAATTCAGATACCGTCTATTATTACACCGAAGATAATAAACTTGTCGAAGAAAAAATAGAACTTCGTTCAGCGCTATTATTTCTATATACATCACGCCTGGGAAAATTCTTACGCCCATGTTTTAACAAAAAATATTTATGCTCTCTGCTAGGCGCCTATAAAAACTCATGGCTCAGCAAACATGCGATTGAGCCCTTTATAAAAAAGCATGCAATCGATATGAACGACTTTATTGTCCCAGAAGCTGGCTATACCAGCTTTAACGATTTCTTTTGCAGAAAACTCAAGCCCAGCGCTCGTCCTCTTGATACAAACCCAAACGTCATCGTTTCGCCTGCAGATTGTAAACTATTTATCGTTGATAATATTTCAACCAACACCGTTTTTTTTGTAAAACAGAAACCGTTTAATCTTGAAAAATTTCTTAACAGTAAAAAACTGGCTCAAGAGTTTGAGCACGGCACACTCATGATTTTCAGACTCGCACCCTACGATTATCATCGCTTTCATTTTCCCGTCGATTGTATCCCTTCAGCGCCAATACCCATTAATGGGATTTATGAGTCAGTAAACCCACTCGTGTATAAATCGGGCGTACAACCGTTAACCGAAAACGAACGTCATCTCACACTCCTGAAAACACCCTATCATGACACCATCGCCATGCTCAGTGTTGGAGCGCTTTTTGTTGGCAAAATTGTAGAGACGTATACGCCAGAACAAGCATATAAAAAAGGCGATGAAACCGGATACTTTGCATTTGGCGGTTCGACCATTGTATTACTCTTCAAAAAAAATACGATTAAGCCTCTCCAAAAATTTCTTGACCATTCCCATCAAGGGCTTGAAACTGCGGTAAAAATGGGCCAAGCTATTACTGAATAAATATCACACACTTACAAAAAAAATGGGAGATAGTATGGAGATTTACCCGTCGCTTATTTCCAGCAACCTGTTGGCTATCCAACAAACACTTACCCAACTTGACCCACATTGCAATGGCTATCATCTTGATGTTATGGACGACCACTTTGTTCCTAATCTGACCTGGGGCGCCGACTTTATTAATGCAATCATCGCAGCAACACCAAAGCCGGTACATGTGCATCTTATGGTCCAAGACCCTACCCGCTGGATCAAACGGCTGAATCTTCGCCGAACTGACTTTTTTATTTTTCACTATGAATCATTTTCGCAAGCTCAAGATCTTGAAAAATTTTTAGAGCAATTAAAAGCAAAAAATATTCGTGTTGGTATGGCAATCAACCCTGCAACCCCATTATCCGTTATTACTGATTTTTTACCATCACTTGATCAAGTACTCATTATGTCCGTCAATCCTGGCTTTTCAGGCCAATCGTTTATTCAAGAAACGACTGCAAAAATACCCCAACTTGTTTCGTTACGTAAAACATATAATCTTGATTTTCATATTTGTATGGACGGTGGAATTAGCCAACAAAATATACAATCTTTAGATAAGCTCGGGGTCGATCAAGTTGCCGTTGCATCAGCGATCTTTGCTGATAAAAATCCTGTTGCTGCGATTCAAAAATTATATCAAGCATGTAAGGTATAAAAAATAGTTAGACAAAAGACGAGCAAATAAAAAAGATTAGAGATTATTCTAAGTTCTTAAATCTTAAAATCGAACGAAGATGAAGTAGTGCAAAAACAAGAGCAAAAAAGCAAACCATAAGGAAAAGCCCCACTGCTCCTTTTACAATAGCAACAAAAAACTCGATATTGGGGTGTGTAGTTTTCAGATTCGATTTTTTTCTACTTCGTTTCATAATTCAGCTTTTTTCCTCAGTTATATCGTAAGTTATATCATACGTGTAATGTTTAAAATAAAAAAGACCCGCAGTGAATAGCGGGTCTTTTTTATTTTTGTGTATAACTGTTTAAATTGGTGCTAGTGGTAATAGCTGCGTCGCTTGAATACCCCATCCATTTTGAAGCGCTGCAAACTCTACCGTCGAAATAAACATAACATCATCAGGTGGTGGCGCAACCGATACTGACGATAAATCTCCAAATCGCTGGCCAATATCCCCATTTAAAGGATCGAAAAATGGCCCAAAATTATACGGAAACGAACTATTGGTTAATACTACAGGCGTTCTTAATGTACCTGGTGCATCCGCTGCTATTCTTCCGGCAAAGACTGCGTTAGGAGAATCTTTGGCTCCGGTAACTGTACATGCAATAACCATGTCACCATTTTTATTGGTCATGATCGACGGGATAATATAACACTTTGGTGCTGCCGTCTGAGTATTATCAAATAATGTTCCAGATTGTACAAGAGCTGGAACCGTCGTTTCGGTTTCGGTACCAAGACCGCGGCCCGTTGCATCACCCGTCATATCAAACTGATACCAACGTACACCAAGACGATTACCTTTAGGATTTGCAACTCCTTTTCTATCAACTTGAATATTATGACACACAAAAAGTTGATGGTTACGAACGTGAGGGGCGCTCAAAATACTCCAGCTTGTTTGTAAAAACGTCGACTTACCAAAAAGATTACCTTTATACGGTGCATTTCCTGCATCGGTATAATCTGGTACGGGAATCTTGACCAGGTGGCCCAGTTGTGGATTGGTGCTTCCCGGATTAAGAATACGATAGAGAAAAAGATCTTTATAAATATTACCTGCAGAGATAACATCATTTGAAGCATGAATGATATAACCAAATGTTGGGTTAGCATCAAAATTATCTGCTGGTGGCGTAAACCCTGCACGCCGTTTGATATTATTAGGAATTATACCATGAAAAACTTTTGCAACGATTGGTCCTGTTACCAATGAACTTTTTTGGATAACCAACGTTGATGTGCCAAGAAAAACGCCAAACTGATCAAACGTATCTTCTGAAATATAGACGGCATGTTGATCAAGCGCCAACTGCTGATAATCAAGAATACCGGTACCTAATGGTTTCGCTTGTGGAATCAACTGGGCATTACTAAATGTATACATATCCCATAACGTACACGGAGCAATAACGCTCTCGCGACTCACCGCTAGAACGAGAGATTTTGGTCGTCCTGTATGCTCATCCGTCGCTTCGCATGACATAAACCAGCGGTGCAAAAATCGATCGTAGTCGATGCGAACGTCATTGGCAGAAACGCCAAAAAAGCTTGATGCGTCAATATCTAAAACGCCATCAGGAAGTCCGGTTGTTCTATTAAAACTACGAATAATTTGATAGGTCATGAGAATATATTGTTGTGGCCCAATCGCTCCACTTGGATTAGGTGGAATAACAAAGGGTGCCAAAACATCTGCAACCGTTGCTGCAGTAATGTTAAACCCCACCGTTTGCGCTGGTGCTGGAAACTTGTAACTGTTTTCCGGATTATCTTTTTGCGTATCCAAGACTACAGACTCGCTTGTTTCTGTATCCATGATATCTTTGACAAAATCAGGAGCATTATCATTGCTATAATGTCGACCCGCGGTATGATGGTTAACCCTACGTGTTCTCAAACCTTCGCGATGCTTCACTTGTTCAACCAGTTCAGCAGTGCTTTTTACTTCAACAGAAATAGGCCAAACATCCTCTGTTTTGAAATCATGCGCTTGTATAGTGCACGACCAAACCGTGAGCACCACAAGACTTCGTATACTATTTTTTATTTCATTCATCTTTTTCCTCTTCTTCCCACTATTACGCTACCCAACTACGCACAAAGACGATGTGGTATTACCGCCACCAAACGCATTATCATGAATAGAGTTTTTACCAGCAGCGCCCTTGGCTCCTGATAATCCTAACTGAATGCCAAAGCCATTTGGCAATGGGCTAACACCGTCACTGGCAAGTCCAATATAATTTCCTCGAATAATAGTACTGTGCGCGCCACCATACACTAAAATACCACTCTTCGTATTACCTGATACAACATTACGCGCTTTATTCGTGATCCCGCCAATCTCATTAGTATTATCATTAACAACAATGCCATACTGATTAGAAAGCCCCACACTGCCTGATGCATCAGTCCCAATTAAATTCCCTTTTATTCTATTTCCATTGGCACCAGGAACAATTGCATCTCCAAGTTTTATCCCAATTCTGTTTCCTGAAATAAGATTCTTTTGTATCGCATTATTTGTCGCGCTCTTGGGCAGACCATGCCCACTAATAAACAGCCCAATATTCGAGTTGCCTAATGCTGAAGTCCCACTGACATCAGTACCGATATAGTTGCCCTGTACAACACTATTCGAAGACCCTTCAAGTGAAACGCCAACAACAACATGGCCTGAAACAACATTACGCTCAGCTGGTGTAGCACCACCGATAACAGTATCTGTTGACCCGAAGCAGGTAATACCTGCTAGCGAATTACCAAGAGCAACCGTTCCTGTTTTATCAAGTCCGACATAATTATTTTTAATAGAAACACCTTTTGTGCCATGCGTTACAATACCTGCTGACGCATTAAAAAATAAAAAGCTTCCCGCGATGACATTACGATCAGCAGGATCAGCAGTACCAATAACAGTATTCTTACAAAACTCAATAAAAATCCCCGCCTGATTTGCTTTCTCTGCCGTTCCATCAGCATTGGTTCCAATAAAATTTCCAACAACGGTGATATTATCAGCGCTATTAATAAAAATACCGTCAGTGAGCCATTCGTTAAAAACAAGCCCTTTAACAACTGAGCCTTCAGAACCTGGAACAAACGTTAAACCATTAGCGAAATTGGCAAACCCACTCCCAACGGTATAATTTGATCCGCTCAGAACAATCAGCAAGCGCGCATTACTGCCTTGCGCAAGCGAATTCGCCAACGCGCATGGTTGACTGTAGCCATCAATAGTAACTTTTTTTCTAATCAGATCCAATGGCTCCACGGGCTTAATCTCAAAAGGTCCTGTACCGGGAATATTAAAGTTAATAACGTGAGCACCTGCTGTTTTATTGCTCTGTTGAATCGCCCAACGTAATTCTCCCGGCTTTCCGTTAGGAAAGGTATCGCTGGTCTTTGTTACGGTAAATGTTGCCGCAAATACATTACTCAACACACTCACCGAACAAAACGTAACAACAATACATCGCGTAATAAATCGTGTCTGGATCTTATCTCTGCGCATACTCCACACTCCTACTCTTGTTAAAAAATTATAGAACGGTTCACAAACATTTGTTCTAAAAATTTTCTATAAAAACTCGGAGTGTTTGCAATAAATTTGATAAAGAGCAAGATCTTGCTCTTCAGGGCCCAAAGATTATTTGGGTACCAATAGACTTCTTGAAGATCTTATCACTATCCCTTTTTTTTCATATTTTTACATGCTAACTTTAACAAATCATTGAAATTCAACCTATCTGAAGGAAGAATAAATAACATGAACCTACAAGAAAAATTGTTAGAACTAAAAACAGCTTATTATAACGTTTTCAAAAATAGAGATGCTTTTGGAAGAATGTTTCAAGAACATATTACCGAAAGAATTGTGTTGCAACTTAGTGCATATCATCTTAAAAAAAATCAATTTACAGCTTTAATGAAAACATTAGAGGCTATGGGAGAAAAATCTTTTTATTTATCAGAAATAGAATTTAGTGATTGCTTCGATTCACTTGATCAAAACAAAGATGATACATACATATATAAAAATGATATATTCCCCACTAATATTTCATATGAAGAATATGCCAATCTTCTCATAGTTCTAGAAAACGCATTATATTCACCGACGGGTAAATGGGGTGTCATAATTTCTCATGAAGATTCTGCAGTCATTGGAGGAACTCATGAATTCATGACACTTTTTAAGAAGTTTTACCCCCATTGGGAGAATGATTTAAAAGACTTTATTGAAACATGGAAATTTCATGCGGAGACTTATAAAGTTAAGGTATCTTGGTTACCTGATTTTTTGAAATACGTTAATACTTTTAGCACACCTCAAGTAAATCCTGAAAAATGGAAACTCATGACGGATGCTTTTACAAAAGTATTTAAAGATATGAATTTCACCGAGACAACATTTCAGGATTCTATTCAAAAAAAACTTATACTTTCCCCCACCAACGGTTTTTATTTAAATAAAAAACAATTTGAAGCTTTATCAAACGTTTTAAAAACGCTTGGTGAGTCCTCGTTTTATATATCCCAAGTAAATGGATGGAACATTGAAGGGATTCTTTCGCTTGATGCTAGGGATAATGATCATTTTGTATTGAGAAGTGATATCTTATATAAAGAATATCAAAAGAATGTAATCACCTTGGAAAATATTTTGTATTCCACAAAAGGGTCATGGGGCATTCTCTTAGAAGAGAATCAGGCTATTATTGGCGGCTCACAAGATTTTATTGAGCTTTTTAAAAAATACTACCCTCAATGGGAAGAGGATGAAAAAGCATTTATTAAAATGTGGGAGGAGAAAAATAAGCAAAATGGTATAGACATATCATGGATGCCGAAACTTCTTGAGTTACATAAATACAACTCTGAAGCAAGGTAAATTTGGGAGGAAAGTATGGATTATGAAAAACGACAACAAATGAAGCTCGCTATAAATCGCATTTTTAAAAATAGTGACCCATTTGGAAATCCGTTTCAAGATTCAATAAAAGAAAAATTGCTCTTGCATCTCCGTGGTTATTATTTGAATAAAAGGCAATATGAAGCATTGATGAAAACTATAAAAACACTTGGCGAGACCTCATTTTATGTCTCGACCATAGAAGGAACTAATCTTTCAGACAATTATGATACTGAAAATCCTGATTTTTATCATCATTGGGAATTTAGTACTGAAACTCCATATGAAGAATATGACAGAATTATTCTTATCTTAGACAACGCCCTGTATTCATCAAGCGGTAAATGGGGAGTTATGGTATCTCATGAAGATCATGCGGTCATTGGGGGAACTGATGAGTTTATGTCATTGTTTAAAAATTTTTACCCTTATTGGGATTACGATTTAAAAAAAGTACTTCAAATGTGGGATCTTTATAAAAAAGATACTAAACCTGGTACATGGAAGCCTGATGTTCTCAATCATGTTAATACCTCTATGAAACCAAGAAAGAAGATTGCTCCTGAAAAATGGCAACAAATGAAACATGCTCTTACACATGTATTTAAAGAGGTCCATTACGATGACGAAGATATCTTTCAGAATCCTACCTATGAAAAACTTTTATTATTTCCAACCAATCAATTTTATTTAGATAAGAAGCAATTTGAGGCTTTATTAAACGTTTTAAAAACATTGGGAGAAACTTCTTTTTATATATCCCAAATAAATGGATATACGCTTGAAGCAGTTCTCAAACTTGATGCCGAAGATGATGATCATTTTGAACAAAACAGCAATATCTCATATGAAGAATATCAAAAAAACATACTGGTTTTTGAAAATGTTATGTATTCTTCCAAAGGAACATGGGGCATACTTGTTGAAGAAGGCTATTATGCAATTGTTGGAGGTTCACAAGAGTTTATTGAACTTTTTAAAAAATTTTATCCTCAATGGGAAGACGACGAAAAAGCATTTATTAAAATGTGGGAGGAGAAAAATAAGCAGAATGGTATAGACATATCATGGATGCCGAAACTTCTTGAATACGTTAATATTTCTAAAAATAGGCCCAAAAGCATGCTATACCACTAAGTATAACTGCAGATTTCATGAATATGCTTGATTATCCGCAAATTCTGCAAAATACTATCTATTCAAATAATCAACCATAGCATCATAAGCTTCATCTCTGGTTAGTATTTTTTGTATATTCGTCATAAATATTTCAATTGCTCTTAATCTTTCTTTTCAGTCGAAGAATCAATGTCTTCAGACTACATTTTAGCTCTTTTTTTGCTCAATCATCAAATCTATCTCTTTTAAAAAATTAAGAAGGTCTGCTTTAAGTTTTTTTCGATACCGACCTGTTACGAATGTCTCATAATGTTTAATAATTGCATCCTTAATTTCTGGAGTATCATCACTATCAATAACATATTTTAATGATTCTATGATTTGATCTCGAGCTTGTTGAAATTCGCCTTTTTCTAAAAAAAGATGTGCCAAGTTGTCCCTAGGAATAATCCATGTAGGTTCAAGCTCTATTGCCTTTAGATAATGCAACTCAATACTTTTTTGTAGTTCAATCCATGCAGGTCCAAGCTTCCCTGTTTCCCTAAGCTGTAAATCAATAATTTCTCCGAGTACAATTCCAAGCAATAAGTGGCAATCTGCTCTGTTGGGATCAATCGTAAGAGCTATGCGAAGCAATCGCTCAGCCTCTTTAAAATCGAATCGGTAGTGCCATAAACACTTCGCAAGCCAGAAATAGGCGTCAACGTTTTGCGGATTTTTAGCAATAATTGATCTGAAAATTGCTATAGATTCATCGGTTCGCAGAAAAGGTTCATAATATAGAATCGCTTTTTTCAATAACGCATCAGTGTCATTGGGATTTTCTTCTAATCTTTGTTCAAGGGCTATTAATTGCTTGAGGTCTTCTTCAGTTCCGAAGCCTGATCGCATTTTATCCAGATCTTCCATAATTTTACGATCTCCTAATTTTTAACAAAAAAACTCAATAAACCTTAAAAAACCTCAATCTGCTTCTTTTATATTCTAGCTAACCCCTTTAAATAGTCAGTAAATTTCGAGAAAAAGGCCTTATTTAGTCATCTTATTAGCCAATTATTAGCCAAACTATTCAAATTTTGACGGTTTTTGAATCCAATTTGAAGTTATTTCCAATTTGAAATAAAATAAAAAAAATAAGCTTTAATTAGTTATTCATAATTTTTGCAGTTGTAAAAATATCTTTAAGACTCAAATGTTCTTAAAAAAAATGGAGGTTATCATGATCACATGGTTTTTTAAAAAGAAATTTCTAGTTTTCACTGTCATGTTATTTCATATTGCATCTTGTTTTGCAATGCTGGAAAAGACTTTGGACTTCGTTATCTCTAAGGGCCCTGTAGCATTAACCGCTTTTCAAAACGTAGTTGTTCCAGGGGTTGCAGCTGCATACCTTGCCAAAAAAGATTTAAAAAAACAATTTCCTTCTTGTAAAATAACTGAAGATAAAAAAAATAAAAGTCTAGCAGTTTCTACTGTACTTAGCGATGGCACAAAGGCAAGTCAACTGATTGTTTTTGACGGCAAAGGTCATTGGGCTTTACCCCATCAGGTAAAGGTACATGACGGATCAGCTGTTATTGAATTATCTCATTCTCCATCTCCTCAATCAAATAATCCTGCTGGAGATCATGCCGATGCCCTTCGTGATAAATACGACCTCCATTCTAATCATCATACGCAACCTCCACAAGGGGGTTATCAAGACATTGCTGCTCAAACCGTAAATGCAGCAATAAGAAGTAAAAATTATGCTTTTCACCGTCTTGATATAAGGCTTAAAAACCCTCCACCTCCAGGACAATATAGATTTACGCGAGAGAAAGTAAAACTGATCAAAAAGCAATACGCTCAAGAACATGGGCTTAATCCATCAGAAATTAGAGATATTTATTTTGACGGTACAAAACTTAATCACGAACTTGGACAAAAAAAGAAAAGTAAAATACAGAAAGCAATCGATTTTGTTCGTGGTAAAAAAGATCGGCCTCGTCAACCAACACCTGTAACAAAACCTATAAGCACACCTGGTGGTAGCACAAAACCTCCAACTGAAGATCCCAATAAAAAACCTGAGGATAAGAATAAAAAAAATCAGCCCATAACAATTAACGAGAATCGGATTAGAGATCGAACAAAGGGTCGTACAGGCGACCATATTCACGAAAATGAAGAACATTTGTGGAATCGAACAGGTCTAAGTCGAGAAGAAATTAATGATAAAATTATTGAGGCTCTAAACAGGGCTGCATCTGAAAAGAAGCTACCAAAGAACGGTTTATTTGAAATACATCCTACAATCGATGGACATCCAGTAACAATTCGTGGAGCAGTTGTTAACGGCGTAGCGGAAACGAGCACTGCTTTTGTTGTAAATCCAACACAAATTGCTGCTATGAATATCTGGAAAGCTGCTCAAGCTACAGGCAAGATTGTTCTCGGATTAGGCGGAGCTGCATTAACCCAACAGGCAGCTGCAGCTGAGCCCGTTGAAATGGACACCAGCTCGCATAACGGGCAAGAAACAAAAACTGCTTCTTCTTCGAGTAATCACTCACAAGGTTTTTCGGGAAAAACACAACAAACCAAAGCACGTGCTCAAGGCAAACCTTCTCCTACGGTCTCGCCTTCATCAATGGATCAATCAGCAGATGGTAAAAAGGGATTAGGCCTTAAGAAGAAGCCTGAGGCGAAGAACCCTAGATCAGGCGGACCTATGTGTGGTGGTGATGGCAAAGTCACACAACCTTTAAAAAAATTAACACATCGCATGTCATTCAAACAAGTTGGACGTTTGGCACCAACCCAGCTCGAAGAAGATGAAGATCCAAATTTATCTGATGATGAAACAGGTTTAGGGCTTACATCCCAACGATCAAGTCGACCAGGGGCATCTATGTCTGGTGGTGATGGAGCAAGGGCAAAACCAAGGCATCAGGGTCAAACATCAGGATGGTTCACACACCGCGTCGGTGAACCTGTAACAAAACCATATAATGAAGATTTAGATGAAAATGTTCTTCTTGCAAGAAAATTCGCAAAAAAATCGCCAGGAAAAATGAACGATCAAGAACAAAAATTTGCACAAGATCATCAAGGGTTAATGCAAAATGCGCAAGCAAAAATGAGCGGCAATGTTGAAGACCCAGAAATATTTGCAAGAAAAATTTGGGCGATTATGAGAACTGCCAGCCATGAACGGACATTAGAAGAAGACCAATTACTAAGAAATAACCAGGGTCTTGTACAGGAACTCGAACGGCACGCAGCAATAGAAAGACAACAGCGAGAGCATCAGGCTATGCAAGAATCTAATGAGGAACAAATTATTAGACAACGTGAAGCAGCAATGCGTGAAAAACAAGAAGCAATTGCTCGACGCGAAGCCGAAGATCGATTCAGGAGGGAACAGGAGCTGCGAGACTATTTAGAAATAATTCATTGGAAGCCCGTTCACAAAAGATCTAAAACTGAGAATGCAACTTATAATCGGTATGCTCCACATATTCCAGATCTTATCAAAGAATTTGATGATAATTTAAATGATGCTATAAAGCATGTTTTAGAAAAATCACCAAAAAAACGTACTAAATTTGAGAATATCATGATAGAAGATTATCCTGATAGAGTAAAAGTAATACAAAAAGCAATACAAGATGAAGAACAGCGAAAACTTAAAAAAGAAAAAAAAGAAGCGGCCAAAAAAGAAAAACGTTGGCAAGATCGCAAAAAGAATTTTGAAAAAGAAACAAAAAATCCTATGCTAGCCGCTACTTTGGTTCGTCTTGGAAAATCTTTTGATGATGATAAATCCCTTGAAAAAAGAAGAGACGCTATTTGTCAAACATTGGATAACCCTCATAATTCAGAGGAGTATCCGTATGTCATAAAGAAGATCGCATCTGATTACCAAGATGTTATAAATACGTTTAATGAATTCTCTGGATCTCCAGCACAGAATCAAGTACACGATGAATTAGTTGATGCAATAGGTGACACCAACACTAATTACATTCAACAATATCTAAATCCTTTCGAAGTTAATAAAAATTTACACATTGCAAACATGACAGCATTTCTCTTTCATTTTGCTGATATTGCTCGACAATATAATACGGCTGATAAAATAGAACAGGCATTTGCACTTTCAGATTTTTGTAGAGATCTACTTGCTGTTGAAAATGTATACGTTTCTTTCATAAAAAAATACGAACATCGTTTTGTAGCAGGTTTATTTTCGATGTTTGAAACTATCGATGCGCCTGTCGAATTCGGTAAAAAACTTAATGGATTTGTAACAAAATATGATACCAAAGCAATCTCAACTGCGATAAAGAAAGCCGGTTCATCATTAAGCAAAGCTCTTCAGCTTACCTATGATGATGCAAGTGATTTTTATCAAAAAATACAGGCTTATGGGCCAGAAATTCTGCAAGCACTTGAACAAAACAAAACTGGTTGTAAAAAGAGATTAATTACCTTTGTACTCAAAAGATTTCTTCATGGTTCTGCACTTGGCTTGAAATCTTCTCAGTATACAAAGAATCTTCTACAAGTCTTACTCGAAACAATTGAAAACGAACAAACTATTGAAGATCAAGCAGATGCGCGCGAAAAAAATCATCCACTGCTCGCACCTATTATCACTATTTTTGAACAAGCCATTGACGATGCTCTTCAAACAGCTCAAGAAAAATTAGATCAAGAATATGAATACGAATCCTCAGATGCAGAGCAAGAAATGTCTGAAAGCGATCAAGCATCAGGAGAAGAAGACCAAAAGGCTGAGACAAAAAAACCTGCCAAACCAAAAGGCAAAGCTCCTGGAGCTTCAAGTTCAGGTTCTCAAAGCTCCAAGCATGGAACCAAGCGAACGCTCGCGGAAGCACAAGAAACCAAAGGCGCTACTTCAATGGATGAATCAGTGAGAAATTCTGAGGCATCGAATGACGAACGTATAAAAAAACGTGCCCGTCATAAAAAGAATGCGCCTGATGGAAAAGATGCTAAAAAGCCTGGCAATACTCCTGATCTTAAAATGCCAGTATTATTTCAACGGGATGGTATTACTCAATTCCAATCTATTGATCAGAATGATTATGAAAACGATCCCTTGCTCAACCTCTTTGGCGGAAACCTTATGTGTGGACATTTTTCAGCATTCAATGGATCGTGCATGCTTGATATTGTAAATAATAGAAGAAATCGTGAAAAAGCAGAACAAGACATGATCAGCAAGAAAGCATTTAATACATGGCTTGGTGAAAGAAGCGAAATTATTGAAGCATATGAACATGATGCTGTTGGTAATATTTTTGGAAATCATATAGAACGTTTACTTGAAGCATCTGGGGATAATTTTTATACTGATAATACTTCGATTCTTGAAATTGCAAATATACGCAATAGCTTTATTCAGCGTCATGGAGAAGCGCCGTTATTCCTTCCGGCTGACGATGCTTTAATTGAACAAATCCATTATTTTAGAGAATCAAAAGTACCACAACTGGTTATTTTAAATACAGGAGCTCACTGGATTTGTATGGTTTTTGGTCAAGATTGGATATGGTTTGCTGATTCTTTAAATCCTGATTTAAATCAGGATCAAGAAGCACAAGCAGATATACATCAGATACATGATCTCTTTACTACCCAGCCAATACCAGCAGTCGCTGATCTTGAACAATTGCGAGCGCAATATCGTGATGTTCCTAAAAGTGCTGCTGCTCGTGATGAAGCAAAACATCCTCAGCTTAATCCAACACAGAAAATGGTCTTGAAATCAATCTTGAAAAATAAAAAAGGTAGAAGCTCGAAAAAGTAAACAAATAAGCTACCATTAAAAAAAGCCCTTGGCATAAAAACCAAGGGCTTTTTTATTCAACCTAAAGAAATTTTACTCATTGAGATATCATAAACAGTAATGCTTTTGATTATTGCAAAAAAATAAATAGTGTCCTATTGTTTCATTGCAATTCAAAATAAAATTGTATTAACATAAAATTAATCATTTTTTACAAAGGAACTCTGCAAATGATGATTCAATGTCGTTACTGTAAAAGAAAAATGGATTTAGCAGAATTTTTAACCTATGCAGAAGCTTATCTCATAAAAAATTTAATAATCGCAGTAGCTATACCTTTCTTAATTGCTGCGATAAAGCTTAGGACTTGCTAATAATTTTGCAATATCTTGCCCAGGTTGTAAGAGAGCTGATGAACCTTGGGATCCAGCTCCAGAACAAACGTCAAAAAAATTGAAACAAAAAGAAGATGATGTAATAATTTAAACCCAATTTTCATTAGGGGGGAATAGAATGAAGTTTAACAAGAGCATTTCAATATGTTGGGTTATAATTACTGTTTTCTTAAGCGCTTTACCAGGGCACACTCAAGATGTTACTAATGATAACCTACATGCTCATAAACGTTTATTAGAGTTCGAAGATAGTATGGTTATTGCTTCTTTTCTGCTTTTATCTAAAGATGCACATGAAGAATATCTTAAAAAATATAAAGTCGAACCCCAAATTACCTGTAAAAAATGTACTACCAAACTGTTAAACCTCTATGAACTTGAGGTTGGTTTGTTTGCATGGGCCTTAAAAGTTGGAGCTGAAAACACGGTTAATTTTGAAAAGATAAAATTAACGTTATATGATTGTTTAAAAGTAGTATCTGAGAGATCTTCCTCAGAAGTAATAGACTATATGGTTCGCATTTCAAATGAAACAAAACAACTTTGTTCTGATTGTCATAGTCGTAGTGATTCTTGGGACAAAGTAGTTTGATTTTAACTATTCATCCATCTGTGGATAAATAGCCGCACACGCACGTGCCTAAACTAACTCTAATTTTATAATATAGATTCTTTATAAGCATGTTTGAACGAGCGTGGCGTGCAACGCCATCGCCGTGAATTCATGCGTTAGGGATTCCAAAGGTCTCCTTTGGTGCACGGCCTGTCCGCCGTAGCTTGCCAAGCCTGAAGGCGTGGATAAGCGTAGGAGGAAGGTCCAGGAGGTGGTTGCAAGACCATCTCCTGGCGTGAGAACACGATTGATATAATAATTAAAATAATCTTAATCAGAATTTGTATAAAAAAATTTATTCAAACTAAATCTTCTCCAACACCACACGAAGCATCTCATCAACCTCTCTATTCTGAAAATGCCCCTGATCCCCAAACTCATAATACTCACTCCCCAACTGCTTACTAATATATCTGGCTTCCTGCACCGGTATAAACGGATCATCTTGTGACGCAAGCTGCACAATCCAGCTCTGATTATTTTTTATCTTCTCCCACTGCCACGGTGTATCATAATACCCCGAAATGCGTTCACTCTCATAACCAAGATCTGTATAACAAGCACCAACCAACACACTTCCCAATAATTTATTCTGCTCAGCGTACCGCATAGCAGCAACAGCACCTGATGAATGACCAATCACAACCGTCTTTTCATCACACTGCAAAACATTCTTCATATAGGGCAACCAAACCGACCCTTTGGCCTCAAAATTATCAGGCATCGTCGGCGTCAGCACTTTTACCTTATGTTTCTCGAGTTCCCGCTTAAGCCATGGAATCCATACGTCATTACCCGTACAACCGCCATTTCCATGAATAATCACAATTTTTGTCATGTTTTATCTCTTTCTAAAACAGTGTTTTTTTCTCACTTTTTAGCGTTTTTTATCCCTAAACTATCATTTTCTATCAATAATGGCACATTTTGTCTTTTTATTGATTAAATTACAAATAGAATTAAACTAATTACAAGTACTCCAGAGATTGCACCAACTATTCGTCATAAAAACCGGAGGTTTTAATGCTTTCCAGGCTATTTCATTTTTTATGGGGAGATATCTCCAAAGAAGAGCTCAAGAAGTTCTGCTTGCTTGGGTTGGGCCTGCTTTTTACCTTAATGGCCTTTTGGATCCTGCGACCTATAAAAGACGTACTTTTTTTATCACTCGTCGATAAAGCATTATTGCCCTATGCAAAAATAGCATCACTGGCCACTCTGGTTGTTGCATTGATGCTCTATGCAAAGCTCGTTGATATTTTAGAAAAGCATCGACTCGTATATGTAATAACGGCGTTCATAACATTATTTCTTGGCATTATCGCCACGATCATCATTATCAGATCACCCGGTATTTATACGCAATATACTTTTGCTACAAAACTGTTTGGCTGGATAGCTTATATTATTTGTGGATCATCAATAGCTATTTTGTACAGTATGATTTGGTCATTTATCACCAGTTCTATGGATATTCCCTCAGCAATAAAGGGATATCCTTTAATTATTATTGGCGCAAAAATGGGCGCAATAACAGGCTCTTTATTAATGCTTTACGCACAAATTATTGGGATTGGTGGTCTTTTAATTACTGCAGCAACATCTATTGCAGGAATTGCAATAATTATAAAAATTTTTACTCATCTGTATCCATCAACAAATATGATCATTACAAGAAAAGAAAAAAAACCAACGGGAAGTCTTGAAGGGTTACGATTATTTATTAAACATCCTTATCTCATAGGCATTTTCATCATTTCTATAATACCAGATATTATTGGAGAAATTTTGAATATATCGATGCTTTTTTTAGCAGATAACTGTTTTAACACACCAGAACAAATAGCTACTTTTTTAGGCGGCTACGGCATTTTAGCAAATACTGCAACATTAATTTTTGCTTCCTTTGGCACAAGTCTGTTTTTACGTATTTGGGGTGTTGGCACATGGTTATTACTTTATCCATGTATAACGTTTGCATTACTTATGTATACATGGATATTTTATGGAGGATTATGGACAATTGCTATTACTTTAGCCCTTTTTAAGGGTATACGATATTCTATTGACCAACCTTGTCGAGAAATATTACTCATTCCAACAAGCAAAGATGTCTTATTTAAATCAAAAAGCTGGATTAGTGCATTTGGCACACATGCTGGACAAGGCATAGGTGCTACATTGGGAGCAATTGCATCATCTATCGGAGGACTTGGACTATATGGTTCCATCATTCCTCTCAGTATCGTCTTTCTATGGCTTCCAGTTACATGGTATGTTCGTAAAATCAATCACTCACTTACCCAAACTAATCAAATCTTGGATTGATTAGTTGTCTAATAAGATTCTGCCAAAGAAGCCTTTACAATGGGATCTACCTGAGGCACTCCTAACCGTGCTTGTAAAAATGATGCAAATTCTTGATCAATTGGTAACATCTCTTGCACAGGAAGATTATTGATATGAAACCATGTTCCATTTTTTATACTTGTTTGATCTTGTACATCAATGGTATAATAAAGTGCAAAAGAATAATTATCAGGAAATTCTTTATTTATATAAACATCTTTTGTTGAATATAAAAGATCTTTGACCTTTACATCAACGGAAATTTCTTCATAACATTCACGAGTCAGAGCGTCTGCCAAACCTTCATGGTGATCAACACCACCACCAGGGAAATTATAAATTATTTTAGAACCTGACTGTTCTTGTACCATGAGTACTTCGTTACGGTTATTAATCAGAACTCCGTAAACTCCAACGCGAAGCATTTTATCATTGTGTTTCATAGAACCTCCAAACGCATTATTATTTCCCTTAATCTGTTCTTGCATCAATGAATTGATGCTCTGATTTTCACTTTCTGAAAGCGCACGTTTTTCTTGATGCGCCTTAAACTTTAAGTTCCTTACCTTATCAAATAATTCATACCCTTTTTCTTTTTTATACGATAAATTTGCTAACGTATTAATTTGAATCTCACCAAGATGGTTATTTACAGAATCTCTTACAACAATATTAATATCTCGATACTTATTTGGATAAGGCTTGGAAAAATTATCATGTATTGACACTATCTTAAAGCTCGATGCTTTAATAGCTTCCAAACAACAATACACATAATACAAATTTTCTACCCCTATTGTTGCTCGCGCATAATCAGTAATTTTTGATGCATCATTATTATGGCGCATTGCTAAAAGTTGTTGTATGGTCGATATTTGCTTGATACCAGGGTCAATCACCACAGCATTTTTATATTTTAATTTCAAACTATCTAAGAATGTAATTAATCTAGTTTGCGTATCACGTGCATCTTTTAATAAACACGATAAGTCACTTGTATATTGCTTAGATGTAGCGAGTTTGATAACATGCTTTTTTCGATTAAAAAAACATATGCTTATAGCACAGACCGCTGCAAACAAACATAGAATTCTAAGATTTTTTTTCACATTACTCTTTTTATAAACATTAAACATGATACGAAACCTCCTTCTTACGTTCACCACCATACAAACTATTATTAAGAATATAGGTTAAGACATCTGGAATAAGCCCTACATTCGCATAATTCTTATTGACTAATTTTTGACGCGCTTGCGTTGAAGAAAGTGAAGCAACTTCTTTATCCATATCTAAAGGTAAAAAGAAAGCATTTGCCTCTAATTGATTTATAGAAGTTTTACCATCTCGAGGCACAATACATATAGCATCCATCTCTGTTCTTCTTGAAGGTGGAAGCATGAGTCGTTTTTTATATGAATCTTCCCCTGTTATAAGAACACATTTTCCACCAGCCATTTGTTTGATCTTAAGAAACTCATTATGTTTGTTATCTGAGAGCTGAGGAACAAATACTACTTTATCGCGCACATCTGCAAGCATAAGCCTGAGCATTGCTATACGCTCATCTAAGGTGCATTTACAATTTTTTGCATCATTTTTATTCACAAAAATATATAATTTTGTCAGCCCTAATCTTGTTATACTGTTTCGTATAATAGCATTATGAGCCTTTGTAGGAGGGTCAAATGTCCCTGAATAAATTCCATTTTTGATTCCAGTCGTAACGACATTCTTCTCAAATACGTTAAAATGCGGCACCCATGTATAACATGTGTAGAAGATAAATACGAGGGCGAGTAGTCCTGAGCCCACATAAGCAAAACGCAACGACACCATATATCCTCTTAATTTTTTAAATTTTAAAAAACCATGAGCGCATCCGTAGTTATTACACAATTTTGATGCTCTTTTAAAAAACATTAACCTATTTGTAAATAATTATCAAATGGGTAGACCCCTTTTATTTCAATGGGTCCTAGTTAATAATTACAAATATAAAATAATTAATTGTCATAATGTAAAAAACAAAACAAAATCATCTATTTATAGGAAAAATCTCATGAATTTTATAGAACAAATAATTTTTAATGTAAATCATATATATTGAGCAACCCTATGCGTTAACCTGGAAATAGTCATAAATGATCCATATCTTTTACAAGGAAACACATGGAACATATTCCAAAGGGAGCTCAGGCCATAGGTTATCAATGGCTTATTAATCATTTCAAACTCATTGTCATACCATATTTCAGATCATCATATCTTATTGATAGTGGTTCTACAAGGTCTTTTAAGGATATTCGTCAAATGATTTATCTTTATGATCAGGATTATGCACTCACCAACCCTGATGACCCTATCCAACAGCTTGTTTTTGCCTTAGAACATGAAGGCATAAGTCTTGAAATTATAGCTGCAGCTTTCACTCATATACCCTCTGAAACGATACAAACGTATATCACCCAGCAACCAATAGGTATGTATCAACGCATAATCTGGTATTTATATGAAAAACTAACTGCTACAAAGTTACCTATTGCAGATTTACAACCTGAAACATACATTAATCTTCTTAATCCTGAAGAATATTATACCTGCACCCCAATTCCTGAACCTCGCTATGGCATTAATGATAATCTCTTGGGCAATCTGTCTTTTTGTCCTATGGTACGAAAAGCAGATTTTTTAAAAGCAATTGAACAAAAACATATTGATCGTGTCACACGTGATATCATAGAACCATATGATCAGCATATTCTTACGCTGGTCAGCAATGCTTTATATAGACAAGAAATGGAAGCATCATTTGATATTGGAAAAAATCGACCAAACCCTCAGAGCGTCGATCATGCCATTGAATTTATCAAAAAACAAAATACGCTCTCGGTGCTCACTGAGGCTATTTTGATTACACTTCAAAATAATCTTATTATTGATGAAAAAAAATTTAATAAAGCCTATCGCAAAACACAAAATTATATAGGTATCGAACAAGATATAGAACATCAGACCATTCTTCATATCTCACCAAAACCTAATGTTGTTCATGAACTCATAACCGGATTGCTCGCAAGCCTTGAACGGATGATTGCAAGTCAAGTGCACCCAATTGTTATTGCAACAACACTCTCATTTGGACTGCTTTTGATACACCCTTTTCGTGATGGGAATGGACGCTTACATCGTTTTTTAATTAATTATGTTTTGCATAGAACAAAATTTTCTCCTTCTGACCTGATCTTTCCTATCTCAGCAATTATGCTTGCCAATCTACAAGAATATAATAAAGTGCTTCAATATTTTCAAAAGACATTAGTAGATTTAATTTCGAATTATAATCTAAATGACGAGGGAATGCTTACCGTTCATCAAGAAACAACTTCATTTTTTCGATATATCGACTACACCGTTGAAACTGAATATATTGCTGCGTGCATTGAAACCAGCATCCAAGTCAATTTAAAAAACGAACTCGTCTATCAAACAAAATTGGATGCAACAAAAAAAGAGCTTTTAAAAATTGTGAATATTCCTGATAAAATCGATCTGTTTATTACACTCGTTACACAAAATAATGGCAAACTTTCGCAAGGAAAACGTAAGGCTCAATTCGCCATGCTTACTGATGATGACGTTAATCGCATGGAATTGGTTGTACAAAAGAATATGATGTCGAAATAGAAAAGTAGATTAATGAATAGATTTCTTGTTCTTTTCATACTTGCAATCGTGAATACAGTATGTGCTCGCGATCATCACGCGCTTAATTTGTTTTTTGATACTCAAACACAACCAGCACAGCGATTAAAATTTACTGTTACACCATCTGAAAGAAATTATTTGCAATCGAGCACACATGTATTTCATGAAAGTTTCCAACAAATCGACCCATCAAAAATTCAAGATCTCTCTAAAGAATATCTTCAAATGCTAAGCCACCCTCTTAATCAATTGAAACCAGGATATGCAAATTTTATTATCGCATTTCACGAAAAAATACATACAATACATTGGTTTAGAAAATCACTAAGAAAGATGCCCGGTTTTGCACCAGGACAAAGTTTGTTACAGTTTATAGATCAAGAAGCAGCTCAAATTAAAGCAGCCCGCATAACATATGCTCAAACAGAAGCAAGACGACAAACGTATAGTAATATACATAAAAATCTTACTCAGCGTTATACACATGCTCGAGAAACAGATAATCAAATATTAGTTAATCGTTATCAGAAAAGAATAGATGCGCTCAATACAACAATTAAGCAAGATGGCAAACAATATGATTACTCAAAAATCGTGCAACAGTATCCCGTGTGTTCAGATCCTGGAGCAAAAGCATTTAATAATTGTTATGGAACAGCACTTGATCAACAGCTTCATGAAGAATTGTGTGAAACACGTAGAACCGTATTAAATTTACAAACTACATATCCAACAAATTATCATATTCAAATGCTCTCCCCCGTTATTTATCATGTTACAGCACAGGCAAAACAAGAAAATAATATTTCAGCAGCATTTGATCTTGCAGATACTGCCCAT
>Ga0207111_10103_pt1 | contig 23807 bp, 8 predicted proteins | sample Alteio_BWMinHeat_71_FD_153577 | JGI IMG/M metagenome (GOLD analysis project Ga0207111, IMG submission 153577) | Enriched cells from forest soil in Barre Woods Harvard Forest LTER site, Petersham, Massachusetts, United States -... | ecosystem: Environmental > Terrestrial > Soil > Temperate forest >... | reverse complement strand
TAAACCATTGATAGCAGGCATGCTTGTTTTTTGAGCAACCTTATTATCAGCATCATATTTACCTTGAGCTTGACCACGAGTAGGAAAGAAACCAGCGTCGTATCCAACAGGATAGCCAATATTATAATTGCTGAGGTTTGTCGCAGGGCTTCCTGAAGGAAGTGCTGTTGGAAGGGCTGGGTTATAATTGGCAGTAACCGTATTACCAGCGGTAAAACCAGCGCCAAACTTAGCGTCACGAGCACCATAGAAAGCATCGTTATAACCATTTTGATAATCAATAGTATACCCTGTTTGCGCTGTTGGAGTGGCAGTTTTTATAAGAGCAGCAGCCCCATCTTTGGCACCTTGCGTGGCACCGGCGTTAACAGCAGCAGCAATAGTTGTTGGATTATTGGTATAAGCAGCATTGTAAGCACTATCGTATCCGGCCGTGTAACCAGATTTATAATATTGCTGATTAGTTGTAGCAGTTGCAAGATAAGCTTTATTATCAGGATTTGTAGAAACACTAGGATCATCTTGTTTAATTAGATAAGAGCCACCATCGGTTGTACCACGTGGCTTACCAGCATAAGCACCAGCAGCAGAAGCGTTGTAAGCGCCATCATAAGCGGCGTTGCCTGTTGTTCTTATAGTAGGAGTGGAGGTAGCAGTTTGCCCAGCATTGGTACCTTCGGTGTTACCTATGGAAGCGGTTAAGGCATTGATTATTGGATTATATGCATTGTCATAACCAGACTTATAACCAGATTTGTAATATTGCTGATTAGCAGCAGGAGTTGCAGCATAAGCTTTATTATCAGGATTTGTAGCGACGCTTGGGTCATCTTCGTTACTATTTCGTGCGGTACCATCGGTTGTACCAGTAGTTTTACCAGCAAAAGCACCAGCAGCAGCAGCGTTATAAGCACCGTCATAAGCGGTGTAACCTGTTGTTTGAGTAGCCGGTGCTGAGGTAGCAGTCTGACCTGCAGCGGTACCATCTTTAGCACCATTTTGTGCTGAGTAGTATAAACTGTTGTAAGCAGCATCATAAGCTGCAATGTAAGCAGCCTTATAACCTGTCTGATAAGCAGCTATGGTTGAAGTATAATAAGGTGAGGTGGTATAAGCAGTGGGGGGTGTAGCATAAGCAGCATTATCAGGTTGTCCAGCAACACTAGGATCATCACGCTTACTGACACCATTGCTACCATCGCTTGTGCCACGAGAGGTCCCGTTATAAGCACCATTATATGCCGGACCATAAGTATTATCATATGATGTACCTGTTGCGTCAGATGGATCACCAAAGAGATATTGAGTTTCATCTTGAGTTTTTCCGCTTGTAATATCATTTTGGGCATCTTGTTGAGCTCGGGTAGTTATTGGCATCCTTATTTGATTATTATATGTTGTGTCATAGGACTGTTTGTATGCTGTGACCTGATTATTAGTGTATGTACTTGGGTAGAGAGTGTCATTTGCACCTGGACTACCTTGGCCGGTATAGACCCAACTATGGGTTGATGGATAATTATTATAAAGATAGGTTTGAGCATCAAAATATGCATCAGCATACCCTTGGGGTGTGGCAACGGGATCTGTTGCTTGTGGTCGAGCGGTAGTTGATAAAAACAAGAGCAACCACAACACAAGATTTGGTTGAATTTTTTTAATCAAAAGTTGCATATCTGCTCCTTTTTCCTTCCTTAAATTTTTATACACTTATATAAAACATGATGAGTGTCAAAAACGATGTGTTGAGTAACATAATAATTTTTTTCATTACTTCTCTTTTCTTTTTTATCTATCAACTCATTGATGAAAGCCCTTGTTGGAAATTTGTTAATACTGTTAACACGTTTGCACTTGCAACTTTGACGTAGGTCGGGAATTTTTGTCCATTTTCTTTTGGCTTATAACTGAGGAAAGTGCCTTGTAGACTTGAAATTGTTTGTGCTATTTGCGAGGCGAGTATTGTCGTTGTCAATCCAGAAATTTGTGGCAGGTAAGAAGTGTTAATACGATATACCATATTACCTGCTGTTGTTGTTGTGCTTGTTGGATAGGTTCCTGGTGATGTAGTCTGCCAGGTTGTCATTTTTGTAGATAAAATACTTGCATAGCCTTGGAGCTGGGTAACGCCATAAGCGATAATGTAAGCCTTATTGTAATCTGCTGTTTTGGCGCTATTTGTGGTTGGTTGGGAAGGAGTTCCTACAAAACCAGCAGTCTTGGCATCAGCCGCACCATCTATAGCACCTTGAGCAGCAGCACCCGTTGGGCTGTAAAGTTTATAACCAGCATTATAACCAAAATTATAGTTAGCATCTGATCCTGCGGCAGCAGGTGTCTTGTATGCAGCGGCATCAGCTCTACCAGCTTGATAACCGCTGTAAGCGGCGTTGTATGCGCTGTTGTAGGCAGTAGGATCAACTCCTGTTGGGATAGCAGGCGGTGTAGCGGTTGAAGTTGCCGTGCTACCATCAATTGCCCCACGAGCAGGAACATAGAACGCGTTGTTATAAGCATTTTGATAATTTGTTATTTGCGCAGCATTAACATTCTTGGTTGCTGCATTTGAATAGTCAGGCGCAGTCTTTGTTTGCACGGTTGAGTCAGCAGTACCATCGTGGGTACCAAGAGCGGATGCAAACCCAATATCATAATTATTGTTGTAAATATTTGCCAGATCGGTCGTAAGATTATTTACCGGTGTTTTTGCTTGTTGTTGGGCTGCATGAGCTTTGCCCGTTTGTCCGTCAACATTACCATCATAAGCACCACCACCTGCAACAGTTGCAGAAGCTGCAGCAACAAGAACGGGGCCAACTTTGGATTCATATTCACTATCATAACCTTCGATGTATCCGGCTATGTAATCACTTGTTCCCATTGCCGAGAGGGTATTATTTTGTAAAGTTTGTGAAGCAGGGTCAACGTAGGCTTCACCGGTGGCGGTGGCTTCATATTTCTTTGGCAAGTTGGCAGCAAAATCTTTATCAGCTTGGCTTGAACCAGCGGTGCTACCTTTATCATAATCATCAAGGCCAGTAACAGCAGAGCCATAAGCGGCACTGTATAACGTTCCCGTGCCAGTCGTTGCAGGATTACCAAACCGTCTATCACGAACCCCGTAGAAAGCACCGATGTACGCAGAATCATAAGGTGGTGCAAGTGTTGTTGTAGGACTTGAACCAGCGGTAATACCAGTGGTTGCCAACGCATCATTTGCACCTTTGGCAGCTGCGTTGTAAGCAGTTATATAATCAGAAGAGAATGTTGCTGATGCAGTAGGTAGAACACCTGGAGGAGTAGCAGCACCATCAGTAGCACCAGCGGTGGCGCCGGCCTGTTGAGCATTGGCTGGAATGTAATTTGATGAGATTGCTGCAGGGGCAGGCGTTATATTTGGTATGGTGCCATTATAACCATACATGTATGATCCATAATTTGGATCGGTGCTTGGCAGCGCAGGGACCTTGTTTGCTATCGCATCGTTTGTTCCATTGAAAGCTGCGGTTGCAGCATTGATATAAGCGGTAGCCATTGTTGCATTTGCTGGATTTGATTGAAAGGTTTGAAACGCTGGCGCCGATGTTACCGTTGAAATCGTTTGATTGTTTAATGCAGCATTGACACCATCTTTTTGACCACGAGCAACCGTGAATGAGTTGTTGGTGTAGGCTGTTTGAGCAGCAATGTTATAAAATGTAGCGTCAGTTATTAAAATGCCCGCTGGAACGGTTGGAGCTTGCGCAGCACCAGCAAGGCCAGCAGTTTTACCATCGCTTGAACCACGAGCAGGACTATAGAATGCATCGTTATATGCTTTGTTATAAGCGTTATCAAGATCTTGGGTAAGAATATTTGACGGTGTAGTAACCCGTGCAGCATCAGCAGCAGCTCCGTTAGAACTATCTGTGCCACCTTTATTAGTACCAGCTGCTTGATCTGCACCAAGGCGAGCGGTAACTTTAGTTTCATATTCATTATCGTAATCTGATAGGAATGCGCTTGCATACACTTGACCGTATGTGCTGGTGAGGGTTGTTAAATTAGTCGTCATAACTGATTGCGTATCCCAGTAACGTTTATCTTCAGCACTCGCGTTCAAAGTAGCATCATAATATTGTTTAAGTTTATTAGCAGCTATATCAGCATCAGCAGCACTTGCGCCTGCAGTATCACCAGCAGTTGTTGTTGCAGCGCCAGTACCATATTTTGCCGCATATGCAGCGTTGTAAGCGATGAAATATATTTTTACATAGTCGGCTGAAGAATAGGTGATAGATGTAGGTTGGGCTGTTGCCGGTGTTGTGGTTTTGTTTTGATCTTTGTATGTGGCAACATCTTTAGCCGCATCATAAGCACCAAAATAAGCTGTCATATACGCGTTTGCATTAGTCGTACCTGTTGGAGCAGAAGTTTGTTGTGGATTTTTTGCAGAACCGTCAGCAAGACCAGCTCCATAACCTTGGTTAGCAGACGTTGCAGCATTGTTATAATTAGTTTGGGTGGCAGATGAAATATTTGTCGTTGTAGCTTGTGGAATAGGAGTAACGCCACCAGCAGCATCAATCGCACCACGAGTTGCGGTGTAGAAAGCATTGTTGTAAGCGGTTACGTAATTAGTGTTAGAAGCGGTATAACCAGTGGTGTATGAGGTAGCTGTTTTGGTAGGATCAGTTGAGTTTTTCATACCATCAAAAGCGCCCTGTGCAGCTGAACTGAAAGCAGTTTGATAGGGTGCAAAAGTTGAGGCAGTCATGCCAGCTGGTATTGTTGCAGGAGCAGGTGGGACTGTTGTTGTTGTACTGGTGACGGCAGCAGCACCGTCGATAGCTCCGCGAGCACCATTATTAGTACCATAGAAAGCATTGTTGTAAGCATTTAGATAGGCAGTATTAGAAGAGGTATAACCGGTGCTGTATGATGTAGCTGTTTTAGTTGCATCAGATGAATTTTTCATACCATCAAAAGCGCCCTGTGCAGCTGAACTGAAAGCAGTTTGATAGGGATTAAAAGTTGTGGCAGTCATGCCAGCTGGTATTGTTATAGGAGCAGGGGGGGCCGACGTTGTTGTGCTGGTGACGGCAGCAGCACCGTCGATAGCTCCGCGAGCACCATTATTAGCACCATAGAAAGCATTGTTGTAAGCATTTAGATAGGCAGTATTAGAAGAGGTATAACCGGTGCTGTATGATGTAGCTGTTTTAGTTGCATCAGATGAATTTTTCATACCATCAAAAGCGCCCTGTGCAGCTGAACTGAAAGCAGTTTGATAGGGTGCAAAAGTTGTGGCAGTCATGCCAGCTGGTATTGTTATAGGAGCAGGGGGGACCGACGTTGTTGTGCTGGTGATGGCAGCAGCACCGTCGATAGCTCCGCGAGCACCATTATTAGTACCATAGAAATTGTTATTATAAGCGTTTACGTAATTAGTGTTAGAAGAGGTATAACCAGTGGTGTATGATGTAGCTGTTTTGGTAGGATCAGTTGAATTTTTCATACCATCAAAAGCGCCCTGTGCAGCTGAACTGAAAGCAGTTTTATAGGGAGTAAAAGTTGTGGCAGTCATGCCAGCTGGTATTGTTGTAGGAGCAGGTGGGACCGACGTTGTTGTGCTGGTGATGGCAGCAGCACCATCAATTGCACCGCGAGCACCATTATTAGTACCATAGAAAGCATTGTTGTAAGCGGTTACGTAATTAGTGTTAGAAGCAGTATAACCAGTGGTGTATGAGGTAGCTGTTTTAGTTGCATCAGTTGAATTTCTCATACCATCAAAAGCGCCCTGTGCTGCTGTATTGAAAGTAGCTTGATAGGGAACAAAGGTTATGCCAGTCATGCCAGCTGGTATTGTTGCAGGAGCAGGTGGGACCGATGTTGTTGTGCTGGTGACGGCAGCAGCACCGTCGATTGCACCGCGAGCACCATTATTAGTACCATAGAAAGCATTGTTGTAAGCATTTAGATAGGCAGTATTAGAAGAGGTATAACCAGTGCTATAAGAAGTAGCTGTTTTGGTAGGATCAGTTGAATTTTTCATACCATCAAAAGCGCCCTGTGCAGCTGTATTGAAAGCAGCTTGATAGGGAACAAAAGTTATGGTAGTCATGCCAGCTGGTATTGTTGTAGGAGCAAGGGGAACCGATGTTGTTGTGCTGGTGACGGCAGCAGCACCATCAAAAGCACCGCGAGCACCATTATTAGTACCATAGAAGGCGTTGTTGTAAGCATTTAGATAGGCAGTATTAGAAGAGGTATAACCAGTGCTATAAGAAGTAGCTGTTTTGGTAGGATCAGTTGAATTTTTCATACCATCAAAAGCGCCCTGTGCAGCTGTATTGAAAGCAGCTTGATAGGGAACAAAAGTTATGGTAGTCATGCCAGCTGGTATTGTTGTAGGAGCAAGGGGAACCGATGTTGTTGTGCTGGTGACGGCAGCAGCACCATCAAAAGCACCGCGAGCACCATTATTAGTACCATAGAAGGCGTTGTTGTAAGCATTTAGATAGGCAGTATTAGAAGAGGTATAACCAGTGCTATAAGAAGTAGCTGTTTTGGTAGGATCAGTTGAATTTTTCATACCATCAAAAGCGCCCTGTGCAGCTGAACTGAAAGCAGTTTGATAGGGATTAAAAGTTGTGGCAGTCATGCCAGCTGGTATTGTTGTAGGAGCAGGGGGAACCGATGTTGTTGTGCTGGTGACGGCAGCAGCACCATCAAAAGCACCGCGCGTAGCAGTGTAAAAAGCATTATTGTAAGCAAATGTGTAAGCAGAGTTATAAGGAGCAGAGCCACTTGCAGGTTTAATGGTAGTACCAGCATATGATGCAGAGGCGCTAGCGCTATCAGCTTTACCATAATAAGCACCAGCATAAGCACCCCGATAATCATCATTATACGTAGTAGCTGGAACCGTAGCAGAAGGAGCGGAAGGGGTAGGGGTAACGGTACCGGCATTAGCACCGGCTGTTTGAGCGTTGGCGATAGTTGTAGTATTGTTCGTGTATGCAGTTGCATAGGCAGCATTATACGCGGTGAAGTATATGCTTACATAGAAGCTTGAAGCATAGGTAATAAATGTAGGTTGGGTTGTTGCGGGTGTGGTGGTCTGATTTTTGTTTTTGTAAGTAACAGCATCTTGAGCAGCATCATAAGCACCATAATAGGCAGTCATGTAGGCATTGGCATCAGGAGCAGAGCCATCAGTTGGGGCAAAAGAAGTTGTTGGTGATGGTGTTTTTGCTAAGGCATCAATATTAGCTTTTTGAGTACCTTTGAAAGCAGAGGTGTAAGCATTGGAGTATACGGGAGGATAACTGGTGACGCCTGCCGGATACGATGGAAGTGTAGCAGAAGGAGCAACAGCACCATCAAGAGCACCGCGCGTAGCAGTGTAGTAAGCAGTATTATAGGTGTTATTATAAGCAGTAATATCGGTTGCTGTGAGCGTGTAAGGACTTGTAGGAGATGTTGCAGCGTTTGCAACCGTGGCAGGTGTTGTGCCTCTAGGTTGGTTAGCATTTGTATCAGCAGTTCCTTGCCATGTACCATATGCTGGAAAGTAGGTTATAGGATAACTAACAGCATAGGCATTATTATAGTACGCAGTATGGCCTGCTAGTGGCTGTTTAGTATTAAAGGATCCGTTAATTGTTCCAGAGCTTGTTCCACTAGTTTTTCCATAAATAAAGCCGAGTTTGGCATCTTGATATACGTTCAAGTATGCGGTACTTTGAGCTGAGGTGAGGTTCATTGCACCGGTTGTATTATTAATAGTATTTGGTGTTGAGCGCCATGTCACCGTTCCTGTTCCCGCTGCTACGCCATCATTTATAAGATCACGATATCCGCGAGAAGAAAAGAAGCCAGCATCATATCCAAGAGAATAACCAATATTATAATTAGTAAGGCTTGTAGCATAACTAGGAGGAACGGTTGGAAGTGCTGCGTTATAGACGGCACCCGTAGTATCACCAGCAGTAAAACCAGCGCCAAATTTAGCGTCACGAGCACCATAGAAAGTATCGTTATAAGAAGTTAGAGCAGCTCCGGTGTACGTATTTGCTGGAGGGTTTGGCGAGTCGGTTGCGGCTGCTGTTGCAGAACCAGCAACTGCACCGGCGTTTGCAGCGTTGGATGGGTTGTAATAGCCAGCTATATAACCGGCCATGTAACTTGAAACTGGACTTGTATAAGCTTGATTTTTATTTGCTGCAACATCAGTTTTACCGGCAACATAACCGCTAAATGCCTGTGATGCTGCGTTGTTGTAAATGAGCTGATAAAGAGCTGTTCCTGTTGTAGTTGTTGGAGCCGCCGAAGCACCAGTGCTTGCTGCATTTTTCCCAGCGGTTACACCATCTGAATACCCGTTGGTAACGTCAGCAGGTGTTGTTGTTGGTAGGGCTAAATAATTTGGTCCAACGGTAATGTGGCCTGACGCGTCACTGATAGGGAGCATTTGCCAACCACTACCTTGAGGAAGTGTGGCAGATATGCCCGTTCTGTAATAAATCTTACCAGTTGCTTCTCCCCATCCCCAGATATATCCTGATGATCCGCTTGAAGGATCAGTACTAGAGGCAGGTGGCGATAAGGTAAAATCTGGTGCGGCTAGTGTGGTTGCTGGGTTAGCAGTGCTGCCGGCGAGAGGGATTTTTGTGAAATCGCTATAATACGAATAAGAATTGTTTACATTTAAAATAGCAATGTTGCCAGCGCCAATAGTAACACTATTAAGACTCGCTCCAGCTGGTAAAATTCCTAAATTATCCCAAGTTGACGCTGAAGTGAGTAGAGGACTGTTGCATCTGATAAGTCTCATTGCTGTCCGAGTACTATCAGTATAGGCAATTGCTAATATTCCGTTAACACCTACGGACATAGATGCAATACCACTAACCAACGCTGATGGAAGAGTAATGGCTGTCCATCCTGTACCAAGAGGAGTTGTTGTTGTTATGCCGGTACGCGCTTGGATTACATTATCGCCTACATTAGAAACATAAACTTGGTTGGTTGTACCAACGGTTATGTTTTTTGTGTAACCGCTTCCCGTCGGTACCGTCGTTTTAATCCAATCAATACCTTTTGGATTTGCTGAAGTAACACCAACACGATAATAAACTTCAAGTGTAGCATACGGTATCGCCCATACATCACCATTGAGACCAACTGAGAGTGGGCTATTGCCAGAATTTATAGCTGCTGTGCCTATATAAATTTGTGTCCACGATGTACCCTGCGGATTACTGAGCGTGGTTCCATCTGTGCTAATTCCTTCTCGAAATAATACTACTGGAGATCCGCTAGGTCCGTTTGCCCATAAAACATAGGGCTTTATAGCAATGTTTTTAAGTTCCTGATTAGTATTAAAACTGTATGCATTGTCGTAAGCGATGTTATAAGCATTATTGTATGTGGAAGTTCCTGCTAAAGGTGTCGCTGGAACGTTACCTGCGTTGGCATCGACATTACCATAATAAGCACCTGCATAAGCGCCTCGATAATCATCGGTATATGTAGTGGCTGGTACTGTAGCAGAAGGAGTCGCGGCACCTGTAGTGGCACCGGCAGTAGCACCGGCTTGTTGTGCAGCGGCTTGACCCGTGGCAGTATATGCAGCGGTATAAGCAGAGCCATAAGCTGCGATAATAACACTCGTATAAGGTGTTGTAAGTGAAGATGTTGGGGTTTTGTAATCAAGGGCATTGCGAGCACCATAGAATGCATTTGTATAAGTAGTGAGCGTTGTTGGGACAGGCGTTGGCGTTGTTGATGGTGTAGCACCAGCAGCAGCATTAGCACCATCACGAGCACCATAGAAAGCATCGATATAAGCATTTTTATAGTCGTTTGAATAAACATAAGGGCCACCTGTTGACGGTGTTATTGTGGGTGTTGGGACCGTTGGGGTTGCTCCAGATGCAGCAGTAGCACCAGCAGTTGCACCAGCAGAAGCACCAGCCAGTTGAGCAGGGGTTTTTACAGTGGATTCTGAGCTACGAGCATTATAGGCAAGGAGATAAGCAGCACTATTCATGTCAGTGTTTGCAGATATTGTAGGAGCAAAATAATAGGTAGCATCGCGTGCACCATTAAAAGCAGAGGTGTAGGCGGGCAAGCAATATGTGGCTATGCCGTATGATGTTGGTGGTGTTGGAGCTGTGGCGTTTGCAGAAGATGCCACTATACCATAATAGGCACCGTACCACGCGGCTTTGTGAGCATTTTGATAGTCAAGTGTATAAACACTAGATGCTCCTGGATATGTTCCACCAGGATGAGTAACAGCAAGGTTAGCACCAGCACCAGCTCCGAGTTGTAGATCTATAGCGGAACCATGTTTGGCATTATAAGCAGAACCATAAGCAGCGGTATTAGCGTCTGCGTATGGGGGGGAGGTTGAGGATGTATTATATTTAGCATCAAGTGCATTACGTGCACCATTGAATGCATTTGGATATATAGTTGAGTTTGCTGTTACACCCGTTGGTGGAGCTCCAGGAGTAGCACCAGCCGCAGCATTAGCGCCATCACGTACGCCATACCAGGCATCGGCATATGCATTTTTATATGGATTAGGATTGGTGACTGATGCTGGGATAGTAGGGGTAGCAGATGTAGCAATAGCACCATCCATAGCACCATGAATATCGATGTAGTAAGCATTGTTGTAAGCAGAAGTGTAGGCAGTGTTATAAGCGGTAGAACCTGATGGAGCTGGCGTAGTATAACTGGTAGCATTTTTACCAGTATAAGCACCGGCATAAGCGCCAAGATAATCATCAGTATACGTAGTACCTGTTGGAGGTGGTGGAGTAGCTGAAGTTGCAGTAGTAAGACCACCAGCAGTTGCACCGGCAGTAGCAGCAGCAGTAGAACTATACGCCGGGCCATAAAATTGATTATAGGCAGCGAAATATACGGTCTGATAGATAGTAGAGGTATAAACAGTTGAGCTGATATACGAAGGTTGAGCAAATTTTACGCTAGGAAAAATTCTTTGACTTGTGTAGGCAATCGCATCTCGAACAGCATCATAAGCACCAAGATATGCGGTCATGTAAGCGTTGACGTCAGTGGTACCGCTTGGAGCAATGCTCGATGCTGGTGGGTAAGGAGTTATTCCTGCAGTTCCATCAGTTAGACCTTTTTGCGCACCGCTGTAAGCAGACGCATAGGCCTTTGCATATAGCGGATAGCCCATTTGCACACCAGCTGGTGCTGTACTACTGCTGTAATAATTTTTTGAACCATCGATAGCACCGCGAGTAGCAGTAAAGACAGCTTGGTTGTAAGCGTCCATGTAAGCAGTTTGATATTGACCTGATCCAGAAGAATTGTTTATAGGCGCTGTAATGCTGGTACTATCAGCAGTACCTTGTTTATTACCATCATACCCACCTTGTGAGCCATCGTTATAAAATGCAATTTGCGTAGCAGTAAGATTTGTTACAGTGCCTGGAACTGTTGGAGCAGAAGCAGCATTATTTTTAGCAGCAGCAATACCATCATCTTCACCACGATAAGTAGATGTATAGTAACCAATGTTGTACCCATTGATGTAATAAGTCTTACTGGTTGTTTTATTTGTTGAAGTAGAACCATTCCAAACTAGATTATCAGGTTGACCAGAGGCACTTGGATCACTCCGTGGAGTTGTTATGGTTAAACTGTTACCATCACTTGCACCGCGAGTGGTACCGCGGGCAGTGAAGAACGCTTGGTCATACGCATTGATATAATTAGTTGAATTCGTAATGCCATTTGGAATGGTAGTAGTATTATAGGCTCCTGGCGTTGTAATATCTTTACCAGCAACGGCGCCGTTATAGGCACCAGTGTAACTGTCTTTATAAGCATTTTCATAATTAGTAACGCCAGTATTAGCGTTAGCATTTAATGTTGCTCCACTATATCCATCAGTATAACCACTCGCCTCGCCATCAGTTGTACCTGTTCCCGAAGACAAGATTTGTGATGTTGGAAGTGATAATATATTCGGACCAACAGCAATTTGTGTGGCAAGTTGTCCACCTGTTTGATACCAGGTTGCGGTTGTTGAAAAAGGATTGGTAAGTGCTGTCAGTGGTGAAAGACTATCGACTCGAATCCAAACATTCGTTCCATCATGAATCCAAACTTGCCCAGTAGGTCCAATACAAATTTGAGTTAATATTACAGGATAGCTGACGAGTGTAGGGATTTGGTTTAAATAAAAATAGGGATACCCGTGTGTATCAAGTAGCCACCCCGATGTGTTACCATTATATCCTGCTGAGAGATAAGCCCAACCAGTCATAGCAAGTGATGACCACGTGTCGGTTGTTGTATTATATTTATAAAAATTATTTGCGCTGTCTGTTGCCCATACGGTGCCATCTATCGAGGAAACACCAAGTGAAGTAATAGGATTTGGAGAATAGGTCGTTCCACCTTTCACTTGTATCCAGCCGGTACCTGCAGGCTTGTTGACACTAATTCCAGTTCGTTTCCAGACGTTACTTCCATTGGGAGTCGTTGAATCTATTAACCATACGCCTGAAAAACCAGAAAATAAGAGCTTCGGTGTTACTCCTGGTGGTGCACTAACAGAAGTCCATGCATTTGCTCCTCCAGCTGTTGTTGTTGTTGATCCTAAACCCATTGGTGCAGTTTGGCTTACACCATCAAGAAAATAGAGGGTATAAGCATTTGTTGTACCATTGTATCCGATAATCCAAACAGCTCCCGCTACGCTATTGATGGAAGGCGTGACGGTGACTGATTTGAAGATAGTGGAAGATGGGGGTGGAACTGGCACCCAGGCGGTACCCCAGGGAGCTGCATCAGTTATTCCTGAACGGAAAAAAAGATTATTAGTGCTATTAATCCCCCACAACAAACCCGATTGGAGCGCAGCGGTAAGCTGTTGTGTACCCAACAAAACAAGAATGAGCGCACCGATCGTGCGCTTAACATTTTTCTTGAGATTCCGGAATGTTGGCTTCATTACTTGTCCTTCGTTATTTTTTTTAGGCGAAATTTTTTAATATTTTATTTCTTTTGTTTAGGTTTTGTTGGCTTAGTCCCCGGTTTAGGCGCTGGCTTTGGCGCAGGTTTAGGTGTTGGCGTTACGGGAGGAGTTGGTGTTGTTGGTTGTAGCGATTTTTCAAGCGCCATCAACGCGGTTGATAGATTTTTGGTTGCGGTTTGGATTGGTGTTGCGAGTTTTAGTTTTGTTGCTTGTGTTACGTAGCCCGCGAATTTGTTTGTTAGCGCGGTGACTTGCGCCAGTTGCAAGGTTGTTGGCGTCAAGGCATTGATGGTTACAAGATCAGCTTTAAGACTACTGATCAGTGTTTTTGCGGGAGTCGATAAATGGGTAAAGGTTATACCAGCAGGGAATGTTGAGGTTAAAGTTGTAGCTTCAGTGAGTACCGTATTCAAGAGAGGATTGGTTGTTGTTGGAGCTGGTGGAGGAGGAGGAGGATTGGTGCCAGTGCCAGTACCCGTGCCGGTTCCTGCACCAGGAATTTGAGGCATGACGGGGGGATTACCAGATATGGTGACGGGCGGATTAAAAATGTCTGGTGGTGTTACGACGGGTGGGTTTACCACGGGTGGTGTTACTACTGGTGGTGTGGTTCCTGTTCCACCCGTTCCGTACGTCATGCCGCCCGCTTTAGCGGTGAAGGCAGTAGCATACGAACTGATGTACCCGGCAACGCCGTTATAGCCAATATTATATTCAGTTGTTTTACCAATAATTCCATTAGATTGAGAAGCTCCTTGCGGAGTAGTGCTTGCCGCGGTTGTACCAACATTTTTACCATCGATGCCACCTTGGTTGGCCGCATTGGCTTTATTGTAAAAATTATTGTAAGCGTTTGTGTAAGCGCTGCTTGAATCTGAAGATTGGTTTTTATACGTCGTGGCGTCCGTTTTACCGTTGGTAGCAGAGGTGAAGGCAGCAGCGTACGCAGGAATGTACCCGCCACTGTTGTTGTATCCATTATTATAGGCAGCAGATTTGGTAGCATCATAAGCTGATGTCGAAGAACCTGGCGTAGCAGCTGTAGCCGCAGCCGCACCAGCAAGTGCGCCAGCAGTTGCACCGGCAGCAGCATCAGCAGGGCCGGTAGAAGCAGCAGCGCCTGAGACGGCTGCATCATACGCTTGACCATATGCTGGAATATAGATATTGTCATAGGTTGGTTCACTCATTTCATAAGGAGATGGATCTTTGGGCAACCCGTTTGCAAAATCTTCATTGGCATCGCGTTGAGCGCGAGCCTGTATTGTTAACGTTAGTTCGTTGGAATAGGCGTTGGGATAGGCGGCATTGTAGGCACCAATATAGTTTTGATCGGTGTTGCTGCCGCTGTAAGGGTATGACATTTGGCCGGTTGAAGGATCGGGATCTCTGGCAGCATTATAGGTCCACCAGGTAGCGTCGGGTGTTTGGCTTGGATTTGCTTGCTGGATAACTGAAAAATTATCGTAGAGAAAGGTTATCGCATCTATGCGCGCACTTTGAATACCATCTTGTGTTCCTTGCGTGGCAGGAGCGACTTGTGGTTGTAGTGATGTGGTGGTTGATAAGAACAAGAGCAAACATATCACGAGATGGTGCTGAATTTTTTTCATCAAAAGCTGCATGTTCTCAATCCTTTCTCTTTTAATTAATTATCTCATTGAGCCTGAATTTTTTTAATTCCTTATTTTCAATTTATCAATTTTGTTTAAAAAAAGTCTAGAGATGAATATTTTTCTCTTTTTTTTCCTTACCGTTTAATGGTTGCTGTTTTGACCGCAGGGGCTGGTTTTTTAACAACAGGTTTAGCTGCAGGTTTTTTAGCGACAGGAGCTGGGACAACATTAGGAGCAGCAGGAGCTACAGCAGCGGCGGCTTGAGCGGCAGCAGCTGCTTGTGAAGCTGCATCATAAGCTGCATTGTATGCTGTTTGGAAGGTTGGGTCGTAGGTTGGTTCATCTAATGCATACTGGGATGCATCTTTGGGAGCCCGGTTTGCAAAATCTTCTTGGGCATTTCGTTTGGCTCGGTCGGCTATTGATAAGGTTAGTTCAAGGGAATAGGCCGCATTGTAGGCTTTTTGGTAGGCCTGGATGTCGGCAGAACTGGTGATGGTTGCAGGAGGTGTGTTATCAGGGGTCCCTGCGCCAGTGTTGGTCCACCACGAAGCATCGGGTGTTTGATAAGGGTTTGCAAGTTCGTTGGCTTTAAAATTATTGTAGAGAAAGGTTTGAGCATCAGTACGGGCTGTTTGAATGCCCAGGTCTGCTGATGTTGGTTCAGGAATCGCTGATTCAGGTATACGCGTTTCGAGCATGGTAGCGTCGGAGGGTTGGGCTTGGGTTGATGGTTGGATTGATGATTGGGTTGATGCTTGGGTTGCTGCGGTTTGTTGTTGGGCGGTTGTTATTTGTGGGTATGCAGTTGATGATATGATGAGTACGCATGTGATGAGCGTGAGTTTGAGATTGTGGTGAATTTTTTTTGTCTGTGGTTGCATGTTCCTAACCTTTCTTTTTTAACTGCCTGTCACTCTTTCCTATGTCATCCCCAGCCTTCGCCAAGGCTTCGGCGGGCAGGCTGAACTTGCTTGCCCTTCGTCCCTCGAGACGAAACCTTCGGTTTCTCCTCGGGATGACCGGGGGACGCCTTTAGTCCTGAGCTTGTCGAAGGGGACCTGGGCGTAGTAGGGTTTCAGGATCCAAGCCTTAGTTTTACTTCTTATTTTCAATTTATCATTTTGAGTTGAAAAGAGTCTAGAGATTGGTATTTTTCTTTAATACTTTTTATTTTTTTCTTTTTTAACCCCATTTTTCTTACTTTTTTGTTTGTTTTCTCTTGTCATCCCCAGCCGTCGCCACTCTATTCTTTGCCGGGGTTGAAGGGCAGGCAAGGCTATGGCGGGCAGGCTGAATTTAGTTCAGGATCCATTGTTTTCTCTTGTCATCCTGAACTCGTTTCAGGATCCATTCCTATTTCTTTCCCAATTTCTGTTTCTGATTATCTCAATCCCAATTATCACGCTTTTTTCCGCAAGGGTGTTCCACACCCCTGCACCCCGGCCATGGGGGAATGCTTCCCCCTGGTACCCCTTTCTTAACGCACGTAACTCGCACCGACGGCAATACTTGCCACGGTGCTCAAACAGTGACGTGCTAATAAAGAAATTATATATTTGCCGTCCGTTTCCCTCCATTCGGCACTGCGTGCCTCCATCGGGACGAACGGGCGGACGAACGGGTAAAGAAACAAGCTTATCTTTAAAATATTGAATGCTTTATTAGCACGTCACTGTTTGGCAGATTGGTGCGGCAGCACCATAGCTGCGAGTTACGTGCGTTAGGGGAATCAAAAGGGCACAGCCCTTTTGGGCACGGAGGTGCAGGAGGTTTTTGCAAAAAAATCTCCTGCCGTGGGTCTTAGGGACGAGTAGTCCCTAATTAATTAAATAATTTTTTATCAGGGATAAAGGGGTTTCACCCCTTTACCGTGCTTTTTAACCAAAAACCCCTTGAAACATCCTTGATTTTTAACCAAAAACAAATTATGTTTAGATTTATTCTAAACCGAAAGGGAGTGAAATGAAGCGACTAATCGATTATTATCTAAATTCATGGAAAAACGATCACTATCGGATGCCACTTTTACTTCGAGGAGCACGACAAGTTGGCAAGACATTCTCTGTTCGCAAGCTTGGCGAGTCATTTTCAGAATTCGTTGAAATTAATTTAGAAGAAATGCCAGAGGCGCGCGTTGTTTTTGAAAAAAATCTCGATCCAGAAAGAATGATTGCTGAACTTTCAGCAATTATGCAACAGCCTATAATCCCTGGAACAACGCTTCTCTTTATTGATGAGATTCAAGTTGTTCCTCGTGCGATAACAGCGTTACGATATTTTTATGAAAAAATGCCCAAACTGCATATGATTGCTGCCGGATCTCTTTTGGATTTTGCCATTGAACAGGTAGGTATGCCTGTGGGAAGAGTTCAATCTCTCTACATGTTTCCGCTCTCATTTATCGAATTTTTAGTTGCATTGAATTATACTATTTTACTTGAAGAGATACTTTCTCATGATCCTGAAAAGGAGATAAGCTCGGTTATTCACGACAAAACACTTGCACTTTTAGGTGATTATCTTGCACTTGGTGGTATGCCTCGAGCCGTAAAACTCTGGCAAGAAACCAAAGATCCTCTCACTTGCTCAAAGGTTCATACAACAATTCTTGATGCGTATCGGCAGGATTTTGATAAATATGCAAAAAAGTTGCAGATAAAATATGTTGAATTAGTTTTTAAGAATATACCGGTGCAGCTTGGAAGAAAATTTAGATATAGTCTCATTGAAGGAGAATATCGAAAACGAGAGTTGGCTCCCGCGCTCGATCTTTTGGCTACCGCAGGAATTGCACACAAAATATTTCATTCTGCTGGGCAAGGAGCTCCTTTAGGCGCGCAAATTGATCCACAAGATTACAAAGTAATTTTTCTTGATGTTGCGCTCAGTCAAGTATTATTAGATCTCGATGTTGCTGGATGGTTTTCAGATCCACGTGCTGAGTTTGTGAATAAAGGAGCTCTTGTCGAAGCATTTGTAGGGCAAGAGATGCTTGCATATGATGATCCTCATATAAAAAAGAATATTTATTATTGGCATCGAGAGGCTCGTGGAAGCGCAGCGGAAGTTGATTATCTCATGCAGCAAAAGAATTTCATAATTCCTATTGAAGTTAAAAGTGGATCAGGTAAAACATTGAAAAGTCTTCAACTTTTTCTTGAAAGTCATTCGTCAACGTTGTATGGCGTACGATTTTCAACACAAAATTATTCTGAATACCAAAAAATTAAATCGTTTCCGTTATATGCTGTTGCCAAAGTAATGAGCAATAAAAATCTGGAACTTAACAATGCAATGAAATTACTTGTTGGGAAATAATGCCACTCTTGTTTTCTGTCTCATTAATCTTAAATCCCCTTACCGTGCTTTTTAACCAAAAATCACTTAAAACATGCGTGCTTTTTAACCAAAAACAAAATCGACGTGCTAATAAAGCATTCAATATTTTAAAGATAAGCTTGTTTCTTTACCCGTTCGTCCGCCCGCTCGTCCCGAGGAGCGATCCATTCCTTAATTAATTGCATCACGAATTGCATCAAATCTAAAAAAATGATGCAATTGATGCAATAAAATTGTTAGAATTACATCAATCGCATCAAATTAGTTTAAATTAAAATAAAGGAAAAATGATAGCTAACGCTGATATGATCGAAGAATTGAAGTGGGAATCGCGCGGTATATTTTTTGATGAGATGCCTGTTTATCAAGCTCGAGAAGATGACTTAGATAAAGAAAAAATTAAACATTTTTTATTATCACGAAGATCTGCTGATGTTGAGAAAAATCTAAAGACAAAGAAAAAAATTGTTGATGCGGTATTAGAAGAAGCCATGTATTCATACAAAATCATGACAAAGGAGCATGGGCATGCTTATCCAACCGTATTGGGAATTTTGCTTTTTGGTAAGGATCCCCAGTTCTTTTTTTCGGAAGCACGCATTATGTGTAATCATTTTTCAGGCATTGCAATGAGTCCTTCCGTTGTTGCTTCAAAAGAATGTCTTGGAACGCTCGATGAACAATTTCAAACAGCTTACAATTTTGTTATGAGTCGCCTCAATCGAGTATGGGAAATAAAGGGCCCTCGGAGAGAAGAACAATTAGAAATTCCTCAACAAGCAATAAGAGAAATGATCATGAATTCCATCATTCATCGAAATTATCATATTCCAGGACCAAATAAAATCGCAATTTTTGATAATCGTATAGAAATTTTTAGTCAAGGCAGTTTTCCCGCTCCCGTGGGAAAGAACCTGCGAGCAGGTTTTACTTATTTGCGTAATACGATGATATGTAAAATATTTCGTGAAATGGGCTTGATAGAAAACTTTGGATTTGGATTTATTTTTACGTTTTCAAGTTACGAAAAAGCAGGGCTTAAGGATCCCGAAATTATTGAAGGTGAAAATTTCATCAAATGCATCTTGCCACGAAGAACACAAAGCAATGTACGTTCGTTATCAACTACTGAACCAATAATATCTCAGAAGATTTTGAATCTTCTAGAAACAACATCTGAAATTTCTGTTTCTGATGTTATGAACATGGTGCATCTTACACGTCAAACAGCGACAAGAAAACTTGCTGAATTGGTAAAAAAGAAATTGCTCGTCAGGCATGGTAAAGGCAGAGGAGTAAAATATTCAAAGGATTAAACTTCAGAATCCATGCCCTATTTCTTTCTTTCCCAATTTCTTACTTTTTTGTTTGTTTTTTGAAGTACATAAAAAGGCGCTCCGCCCTTAACCCGGTAAAAGGGGTGGGTGCGCACCCCTTTTAAATCCACGCACTAGGGGTTGCACCCCTAGCACCTGCTTAACGCACGTAACTCGCAGCTATGGTGCTGCCGCACCAATCTGCTCAAACAGTGACGTGCTGATAAAGAACTTTTATTAAACACGTGTTCTAATTAATAAAAAAATAAGTAAAATTGACTGCTATATGTTAACAATACGATTAAAACGGCGCTCGCCCTGAGGTATCGAAGGGTACGAGCGCATAGGTAAAATATGAAAAGTGGTAGATTCGTTACATACATGCTTCGTTGTTCAGATGATTCTTTCTATATTGGACATACAGATAACATCGAACAACGCTTATCCCTTCATCAATCTGGTAAAATCAATGGCTACACAGCTCAAAGACTACCTGTCAAATTAGTTTGGATGGAACGTTTTCATAATCGACATGAAGCGTTTGTTGTAGAAAGAAAAATAAAAGGTTGGTCACGAAAAAAGAAAGCTGCTTTGATTAATAATGATTGGGAAACAATTTGTAAATTGAGCAGAGAATAGTGCGCCCGCACCCTTCGATACCTCAGGGCGAGCGCCGTTTTCAGAATCATTTTTTCAAACTATTTTACATATCGATTAGACTCACGATATATCTTTAAAATATTGAATGCTTTATCAGCACGTCACTGTTTGAGCACCGTGGCAAGTATTGCCATCGGTGCGAGTTACGTGCGTTAGGGGAATCAAAAGGGCACAGCCCTTTTGGGCACGGAGGTGCAGGAGGTTTTTGCACCAAAATCTCCTGCCGTGGGTCTTAGGGACGAGTAGTCCCTAATTAATTAAATAATTTTTATCAGGGGTAAAGGGGGTTTCACCCTTTTACCGTGCTTTTTAACCAAAAACAAATTATAGCGAGGTTATTAAAAACAAAAAAACATGGGCGAACAGCCCTTACTCAAGAAATTTTGCTACATCGATGATGTTGGTAAAATAATCACGATCGATAACATCTTGACTTACCCCATTAACGTGAATAAGCACAGGGCGGCAAGAATACCCCTTGGGGAATACGAGCGAATCTATTTTTTTTTGCACCTCGTCAACGATCGATTCTCCAATGATATTTTTTGAAAATTTGATTTCACCAATATACAATGAGCCAAACTTTGTTTGTATCATGAAATCAATTTGACAGCCGGGAGATTTATATGTTTTATTTTGATAAAATGGATTTGCTGAGATGATCTCGTCAGATCTGATATGCAGTGCTTGGTAGAGTAAGTGCCTGTTGTTTAAAACAAGATTTTCAAACTGCAATCCCATGATTGTGTCCCATTCAGGCAGCAATGCAATCGATTTGGCATGATATTCATTAAGATTAATTTTTGTGATATTTTTATCAATATATTTTAAATAAAAGCGCAAATAATTATCACTTAACCTATATTTACTTAATTTTGAGGTGGCTCCTGAAGTTATACTCCAGGTGTGCTCACGTGTAATAAAACCAGCAAGCTCAAGTTCTGATAAATATTCTGATATGCGTCCACCAGGATCAATCTCTAAGAGTTTGCATATCTCTTGGCGTTCTTTTGCTCCCGTGGCAAGAACTTCGACTATTTTTTTATAAAAAATACTTTCATGTAAAAAAAGATCAGAAAATATATGTTTAAATTCGTTTACCAATATTCCCCCGTTGGAAAAACAGAGACGCTTAATATTTTCTTCGGCGGGAATTTTTGGGTCTATTTCCTCTAAATATTTAGGAATGCCTCCCGTGATGGCCAGGACTTTGAGCTTTTCATAAGCAGAAATATTTTTGGGCCAAAATTTGCTGCAATCTTCTAGAGCAAGCTCTTGCAATGTTAGAGTAAGTGAAATGCGACCTACAAAGCCGGTACTACTTAAAATATTTTTTTCAATCCATGACGATGCCGAACCACAAATAACAAAAATGAGTTTATCGTTTTTCTTTGCATGTAAATCCCAAAAATTTTTTATTTTTCCTAAAAATGCTGGGTCTTGTGAACCCATCCAGGATATTTCATCGAAAAGTAAAAGTATTTTTCCTGATTTAATTTGTTGGCCAACGGCCCATAATGCATCGCTCCAGTTGTTATAGGGAGCATAGGGAACTTTACATTGTTGAGTGAATTGACGAGCAAATTCTTCTAATTGATCTTGCATTGAAACTTCAGCTTCTGGAGCGAGCCCGGAGAATGTGTAAAATGTGTCGAAGGACTTACCAAATTCTTCGATCAAACGACTTTTTCCAATACGACGTCGTCCACGTACAACGATCAAAGAAGCAGTTCTTTTTTTTGTTAAAGCGGTAAGCCTTTCTAGGGCTTCTGTTCTTCCTATAAATTTAGGCATTGGTTTCCTCAGAATAAAAAAATAAAGCTTTCGGATCCTGAAACACAATAAATGAGTATTTCCGGATCCAAATTAGAGTAACGTTTCGGATCCTGAAATGCAATAAATGAGTATTTCCGGATCCGGAGAGGAGCAATGTTTAACGAATGAAGCAAATTTTATCAATTTTTGCCACTTTTTTTGCTTCTTATTTCCGTTTGAGCTCGAATATGAAAATAAGGGAGATGCTTGTTCCTTATTTTATAGAGCCACTATTTTTCAAGGCCGTCAGCGCTGTTGACAGCGTTTGGATTGAAGTTATAGCCGGTGCTGAAAGTTGCGTTGTTGCTTGTGCGTAGCCTGCAAAATTTTTGGTCAGCGTTGTGATTTGTGCGAGCTGCACGCTTGCTGGCGTCAAAGCTTTAATGGTTGCAAGATCAGTGTTGATATTTTTTATCAGTGTTTGTGCTGCTGCCGGTAGCTTTGCAATGGCTATAGGAAGTGGAAGCGCTGCGGTTACCGCCTTGGCATCGTTTTGCACGGTGGTTAAGAGTTGAGTTATTGTTGGCGCTTGCGCGGTTGTTGGCGTTGTTGTGGTAGTTACTGCTGGCGCTTGAAGCGATGATACCAGACCCGGTAACGCGGCGGACAGATTTTTGATTGCAGTTTGAATTGGTGTTGCAAGTTTTTGTGAAGCTCCCAGTGTTATGTAGATGGTAAATTTGCCACCGAGCGTCGTGATTGTTGCCAATTGCGCGGTTGCTGCCGTCAAGGTCTTAATAGTTGCAAGATCAGCATCAATATTTTTTATCAGTGTTTGTGTTGTTGCTGGCAGCTTTTTCAGAGCTGTAGCAGGATATGTAGTGTTGAGCGCGGTGCTTAAAGCTGCGGCATCTTTTTGTACCGTGGCAAGATCTGTAATCGTGAGTTGACTTGGTCCTGCAGGAGTGACGACAGCAGGAGTTATGACAGGAGCGGTTGTTGGCAGTTGATTAGCTTGATCTAAGATTGTTTGTGCATTGCTCGTTACTTTATCAGCATTGGTTTGCAGCGTTGCGACGCTGGCAACGACCGCATCGATATCAGCAGTGGTTGCTGCTTGATTTGCTTGAGTTTGTGCCGTTGCTGCGGTTTGTAAGATGAGGGTTACTTGTCCAAGAATAGCAACAGCGTTTGTTGAAACGGTTGATGCTCCCGCAATCCCTTTGTTGTTTGCATTGTCAGCAATAGTTTTTGCGTTTGTTGTGGTGGTTTGAGCAGCGGAAGCTTGAGAATTTATGGTAGTAAGCTGTGTGTTAACGCTCGCTTTTTTATTGTTGATGTCGGTGAGAATGAGTGCGGTTTGCAGGCCGCCGGTAAGATTTTGCGCATCATTGGCGTTGAGGGTGGCCGCATTAGCTTCATTTTGTGCCTGATTTGCAAGAGCAAGTGCAGCGTTAAGATCAGCAGTTGTGGTTGCAGCGGCTGCTTGTTGTCCTGCTGTTGTAGCATCGGTAAGTGCTGCGTTTGCACTGGTGATTGCCGTGTTTGCAAAGGTGACGATATCGGTGGCACCTTTAATATTTTGTGTCATTCCTTGTTGTGCGAGTGGTTGTGTTTGGGTTGCCATATCTTGCGCTGCTTTTACTTGAGCAGGGATCTGGTTAATGATTTTTGGAATCGTAACTTTATCGTAAGCGGCATTGTAGGCATCGATATAGCTAGCAGGATAGGTGACGCCTACGATGGTTGGTGGTGTAGCAGCGGTAGCAGTAGCACCATCAGTAGCACCACGAGCAGGCGTGTAAAAGCCGTTATCATACGTAGCGCTGTAGAGCGGATTATAGAGAGCGTTATATGCCGGGCTTACGTAATGTGGTGATGTTTGGCTTAGATCTTTGGCCTGTCCGCTTGCAACATCTTCTTGAGCATCGCGCTGCGCACGGGCAGTGATTGATAATCTTATTTCACTGGCGTAGGCGGTATTGTAGGCGGCTGCATCGTAATTTGGATCGGGAAGTGATTTGTACTGATTTGCGAGTGTATCGGTATCGGTGTAGGTCCAGGTAGGGTTTAAAACAAAATTATTATTGGCAAGCGTAGGGT
>Ga0207111_10098_pt2 | contig 23869 bp, 20 predicted proteins | sample Alteio_BWMinHeat_71_FD_153577 | JGI IMG/M metagenome (GOLD analysis project Ga0207111, IMG submission 153577) | Enriched cells from forest soil in Barre Woods Harvard Forest LTER site, Petersham, Massachusetts, United States -... | ecosystem: Environmental > Terrestrial > Soil > Temperate forest >... | reverse complement strand
CCTTCTGTGCACCCTTACGCCTCAACAACTCAAAATAATTTTGATCGACCCTAAACGGCTTGAGTTCACGCCGTATGCCAATATCCCGCATCTCATTTTTCCTATCGTTACCCAACCAACACGCGCGATCGGCATTTTGAAGTGGGTGGTGCAAGAAATGGAAGAGCGGTACGAAGCGATGTCGAAACTTGGGGTACGGAGCATCAGTGAATATCAAAAACTTATTTCATCACCCACTTTCATACCAAAAGATGATGCGCCAGCCCCACGTGATATTCCTTATCTTGTCGTTATTATCGATGAACTTGCAGATCTTATGATGGTTGCAGGCAAAGAGGTTGAAGTTAATATTGTTCGCATTGCTCAAATGGCCCGTGCCGCCGGTATCCATATGATTATTGCAACCCAACGTCCATCGGTTGATGTCGTCACCGGATTGATCAAAGTTAACTTTCCAAGTCGCGTGGCATTTCGTGTTTCTTCCAAAGTAGATTCGCGCACCATTCTCGATTCACAAGGCGCCGAAAAATTGCTCGGCCGCGGTGACATGCTGTACATGCATTCAGCATCGCCCGATCTTAAGCGTGTGCACGGCGCTTATGTTTCAGATAGCGAAATCGAAAACCTTGCCACCTTTTTACGCGAACAAGCACAACCAGAATATCTTGATTTGCAAGAAGTGCTTCGACATGAATCATCCAATAATCATACTGATAGCCACGATGAACTTTATGAAGATATTGTTAATTTTGTTAAGGGAGCTGATGAGATCTCGATCTCAATGCTGCAACGTCAATACCGTATCGGCTTTAATCGTTCAGCACGCATTATCGAAAAATTAGAATTGGATGGCATTATTGCGCCGGCACAAGGCAGCAAGCCTCGAAAAGTTATTCACTAAAAAATTAAACTATTGACGAAAAGAATTCGGGTTGATTAGAACTGAGTAAAACTAATGAAGTTCGATAATTTAGAAACTTACTATTAACCAGTAGATTCTTATGCAACGCAATGTCATCCTGAACTTGTTTCAGGATCCATAAAAACATACATCAAATAAGTTTTGAATCTATTTGTAAAGCTTAGGATAGACCCTGAAACGAGCCTGCCCGCCATAGCCACGTAGGGCGACGGCTGGGTTCAGGGTGACATCTTTATAAGCGTCGAGCTCGTGTTAAATTAAAGACGATATTTTGTACATGAGGAGTAGAAGACGGTCATGAAAAAAATAGTTCTCGTTCTTTTGGTTGCTATCGTGCTTACCAACAGCTTTAGTGCACAAGATCAAGTGGAACAGATGCCCAATAATCTAAGCTCACAAGAACAAACACCCAAGATCACCATCGATCCAAACACCGAGATCGTCTTTGGCCAATCCGCTTCTTTGTCGGGCCACTTTCAGCTTTATGGAAACATAATCAAACATGCTATTCTTGCATGCTTTGAAAGCGTTAACAGCCAGGGGGGAATTAACGGAAAAAAACTTCGCCTCATCAGTCTTGACGATCAAGGGAACGTTGAACAGACCAAAAAAAATGTTACCTATTTGCGTTCACTGGGCATAGACATGTTTATTGGTAACATGGGAACCCGCTCACAATTAGCACTTCTTCCCTTAATCGAGCAAAAAAAGATTGCAGTATTTTTCCCTTGGGGTGGTGATGAAAAATTACGTAATCCCAAGCTCAGTCATATCATCAATGGGCTTGGCCTTTTAAAACCACAACTCGAAGCATTGGTAACGTACATCGCAGAAACACTCCAATTCTCCAGCATCGCTATCTTTAATGCGGATGATGATTTTTCAAGCCAAGGGGCAGAAACCGTTACCACCTTATTAAATAAGTATGATATTACCCCGCTTGCACAAAACTCCTACAATCGATTTACCTTCGATATCGAATTAGCTGCAAAAAAACTTATTGCTGCTGATCCTCGTGTTGTTGTTTGTCTTTCAACCAGTATGGCCGCAGTAAAATTGATTAATGAATTTTTTCAGCAAGGTCATTTTGGCACAACCTTTATCGGTATCGATTCTACGCTTTTTGTGTCAGATATTTTAAAAAAACGGGGAGTACCTTTCACCTATACATCCCCTGTTCCCGATCCTGCAACAAGCACACTCCCTATCGCCGAACAATATCGCCATAGTATAAAAAAATATTTTCCAGCAGAAGATTTTAATGTTATCTCATTCGGGTATTACCTCAGTGCCAGAATTATTGTAGAAGCTCTCAAATCAGCAGACGACAACCTCAACAAAGAAAATATCATTAAAAATATCGAACAGATGAAAAATTTTAATTTGGACGGCTTTGTTCTAACGTTTGATGCAAAAAATCGTCACGCTTTTGGCCAAGAAGCCGTCATCATAAAAGGTTAACGTAATGCTTAATCAATTTTTTCATATCACCCGAAAAACATCTTTTAGAATTTTTGCACTCGGATTGATCTCTTGCTATGTGATTGGGCTTCTGTATTGGTTCAACCTACACACGCCAGCATCCGAAAAAATTCCCCACATCCATTTACCAACAAAAAACGTACAAAAATATGCGACCAATATAACGGTTGGTTTTCATATTTCAGGGTTTCCTATTTTTTCATTTGCAAAAAATGAGTTTCAAATTGATGGCGTATTGTGGTTCCAATTTCCAGCAGGAACAGAAGCATTAAAATCGCTCGACTCATTCACCTTTCAAGATAGTGTCTTACTGTACAATGGGCACCTTATCTATAAATCTCAACCAATCGTAAGTTTTGTCGATCAAGATGTCTTGGTATGTTATCAAGTCCAAGCAAATGTCAAAGGACGTTTAAATTACAAATACTTCCCCCTTTGTGACCATAAACTGATTTTAATTTTACAAAATAAAAATGTTTCATCGCACGAAATGTGCCTTCATTCACATAAAGATTATTTAACGCTTGCGGATGATTTATTGATCCGTGATTGGAAACCTGCAGAAAAAACAGTACTTACCGGCTATACTTCCGCATATCTTCGTGAAACAAAAGATGTAAGTTTAACCTATCCTTCAGTCATTTTTTCCATTGATTTTGAAGATATCGGTATTAAAACGTTAACCTCCCTTTACTTTCCACTGCTTGTTTTATTTTTCATAGGGCTCTTTTCATTGTTTTTTGAGCTCGCAAGCGAAGCACGTTTAACATTTACTGCAGCGTCAGTTCCTATTCTTGTTCTTTTCAGAATGGTCATTGATGCCGTATCTCCTCAAGTCGGTTATACGACCCACATCGATTTTTTCTATAATTTTCTCGTTTTTTTATCGCTTATCATCTTGATGTTCCAGACCTATGTCATGCTTGCCATGCAAAAAATAAAGAGTTTAACCGAAGAAATTCAACAAAAAACCAAAGAATCGCTTGATAACATGAACGATCTTATTTTTATCGGGAATTTGGTCGCACTCGTGGTTTTGGTAACGTATTCTTTTTATCGGTAATTATTGATCTTTTTTACTCAATAATCTTCTCATGTTGTCAATACTGTCTGCTTGATTAACACCAGATATCCCTGCCTGTGTTTTATTAAACTGCTCGCGATCATCAACCATCTCCAACGCAGTCATATTCTTTTTCCCCTTCTTCTTACCCTCATCAGTATCCCCATCAGTGGTTCGAGCATTCAATAACTCATCATGTATTTTTAAAACCTTTGCTCGTTCTAGTATTATTTTAACCAGCCCATCATGTCCCCAAAATACCGCCCAGTGCAGCGCGGTCCACTGGTTATCACCACTTGGGATTGATGGATCGGCATCATAATCCAGTAACGTCAAAGCGGCCTTAAACCTACATTCTTTCACGGCGAGCGTTAAAGGGGTAAAACCACATCGTGATTTGATATCAAGATTCGCACCATCTCCCCATAGCCTGCCGATCACTCGATCGTCCCCATCTCGAGCAGCTTTATGGATTTTTGCAAATCCATCATCATATAATTCATTAATATCCCGCTTCTTAGCTTTGCAGCAATAGGTCAAACATTTCAGACATGACATACCCCATGCTTGCTCACAACCCATTCCAATAATCAAAAAAATGAGTACCAGTACCGCTTTCAATCTTTTCATGATACAATCTCCGCTACAATATGAATATTTCAGGTAAAGAAATGGACCCTGAAACAAGTTCAGGGTGACAATGGTGATAACTTGATCCCAATTATGTCATCCTGAACTTGCCTGCCCGCCGTAGCTACGGTAGAGCGTAGGCTGGGTTTCAGGATCCAGTCATTAATCTTTTTTTAAACGCGATGTAACCTAGCAAAACAGTTTTAAAAACTCAAGGACTTCCCATGCTTTTTTTACTTTTTATTGCCTATCAATTTGCCCAAATCATTGCACTCCCTTTCTTCGTTATCTATTTACTTTTGCGCGCACGAAAAAAAGCGGTTTTTGGCAACCTCAAAGAACGGCTAGGTTGGGTACCAAAGCCAAAAGATACGAATAATGTTATCTGGATTCATGCCGTCTCGGTTGGTGAAACATTGGCAACTGAACACCTCGTCAACCACATCAAACAGCAGGTTCCTGGTGCCGTCTGTTATCAAACAACAGGTACCTCTTCGGGCAAAGCAATGATCACCAAAAATATCAAAGCTGATTATGCAAGTTTTCTTCCCTTCGACTTTTTGCCCTGCATGCTTTTGGCGTTTGCACGTATCAAACCCCATGCAATCATTATTATCGAAGCGGAGCAATGGCCAAATGTGCTCATGCTTGCCCATTTCAAAAATATCCCGGTCTATGCGTTGAGTGCCCGGTTGAGTGAACGATCATTCACTCGTTTCAAGATGTTTTCGTTTATTTTCAGACCACTCTTTTCAATCTTTTCAAAAATTTTTGCGCAAACAGCATTGGACGCTACCCGTTTTAAACAGCTTGGCATCGAAGAAAATAAGATCACGGTCCTGGGCGATTTGAAAGCATTTAATGTTTTAGAAAAACGGAAATCCTCCTACGCCTATCCACGCCTTCAGGCTTGGCAGGCTACGAAGGACAAGCAAGATCAACAACACACAACACTCCTGGTTGGCTCGGTTCACCCGGGCGAGCTTGAGGTGTATATAAAACTTTTTACCGAGCTCAAAAAAGATTTTGAACATATCCGAATGATTCTTGCCCCGCGTCATTTTCATTGGAAAGCTGATTTAATCAACCAAGTTGAAAAAGCTGGGTTCAGCTATAAATTATGGGATGAGCAGCATGAGATGACGATCCAAAACATTCCTGATGTTTTGAAAACAAATGATATTCTTTTGGTCTGCAAACTCGGTGTCTTGTTTGATCTGTACCAATTCGCTGACATTTTTTATCTTGGCGGCACCTTTATTCCGGTAGGCGGACACAATTTGCTTGAGCCTGCGGTGTGGGCAAATCCATCGTTTGTTGGGCCCTATCACATCAACTGCAAAGCAACGGCTGATGCACTGGAAGAAGTTGGTGGGTTAATTAAAGTTGATGATGACCAAGCATTACTTTCTGAAACAGAAAAATTGCTGCGTGATGAACCGCTGCGCACAACCATGGGGACCAATAATTATCAGTGGCTTGTGCGGGAGGCTGGACTTGTTGGGCGTAATCTTGAAAATTTGTTTAATAGTTTAAAATCAAGAAAATAATCATCACCATCTCCGGCACGAGCATATACACACCAAACCACCACATTTTTTGTCGCGCCCCCATCCAATCCGCAAGTTTGAGTGCAAAAAACGAAACAACGGTTGAGCCACCAAATGTTATGAACATGGGAATGGTCATGATTTCAAAAATCATACCACTGGCAACCATGCCGGGCACGCCATTCACCAAAAAGCCGGCAATGATCAGAGGAAATAGTACCAAAAATGAAATCTGAAATGCTCGGCGATGTTCTATGCCAAGCCAGCGGGCAACAACATAGGTTGATGCAAAACGTGAAATGCCGGGCAGTATAAGCGCAATGCTTTGGGCGAGACCGAGCATGAGCCCTGCTGGCAGAGAGAAGGCGTTCGCATCCCTCCATTCGCCCTTCGGGCTCCATCGGGACGAACGGTAAGAAAAAATCTCTCCAAGCCATCTAATAAATTTTTCATAAAAATTTGTCGATCCCGAAGAACCATCACTATCATCTTTCCCGTTCGTCCCGCCTGTCCGCCATAGCCACCTGGGCGTCGGCGGAATAGAGGCACGCAGTGCCGAATGGAGGGAAACGAACGGCAACGATAACAACAATCCCATCGTCACCACAAAACCAACCAACAACATCGCATCGCTCTGCAACCACACAACATCATGCAACCGTTTTTTAATCACGAAATAAAAAAGAGCGGTAATGCCATCGGCCGCGCACACCAATCCTAAAATTTTGAAAAAGAGCCTACGCAAGCGACGCCAACTATCCGATCCATGGCCAGTGGTGATGCAACGCCACCACCCGCATAGCAATAATCGCATTGGAACGGCCCATGACCGCCAAAAATAAATTATGAGCACAATGATCGTCGGGCCATGCAAAAAATGATCAAAATATTCAGGAAGCTGCGGCACATGCTCAAACCCAAAAAATTGGGCAAGCCGGCCAACCAGATGCAGATGGCCCGAACTGCTGATGGGAAACGACTCGGCGATAATTTGTGTTGCTATCAAAATCATTAAGATGAGTGAACTATTCATAAATCCTTTCAATTTTTACATGCTTTAACGCAGCCAATGCTTTATCTCATAGCAAAAAAACCATTCTATTCACATTCCATCGATTTTTTTTATATACCTCATAACGAGCATCATCATTCTTTCATGCATTAAAAAAATATCTGCAAAAAAATTTGGATATACTGTCATTCTTCATGCATATGCAAATTGAGAAAATGCTGCTACAAAAGGATTTTCTCTTCTTTTTTTAAAAAGTGTTGCACTGCTCTATATAAAATGATGATACTAAGGGTGTCAATATTAAGCTAGCAAAGAACCTGCACGGGTTTTGTTTATAAACATAATAAAAAATATCGATGTAAACAAGAACTGTGCCTGATAAACGAAATAACGAACAGAAAAAGACTTGCTATAGTTTTTCACATCAATTAACATCACCGTTGTATTGGTTCGGAAACCGTCACTTTTTGGCGGTGAAAAAACCAAAACATAATAAACCCGAAGTCAACACATTAACTGGGGATGGTTTGAAGTTCAACTGATTTCTCAAAAGAAAGGAGGAGAGAGCAGACAAAAAATCTAGATGTCGTTGATGATCTTAAAAAAGGTTATTTAACACAATTAAATGAGCTCGCTTGATGAGTGATTTTAATGTCAAATCTAATCAAAATACTTTTGGAGAATGCAGTTATGAATAAAGTTATAAAAGGGTTGTTAGTTGCTGCAATGGCTATGAGTGCTACTCAAGTTAATGCAGACAGCAACACCAACCATACATACATGGCACCTCGTCCACACGGTGTCAATCTTGCAATGGAATACACAACATTTTATGAAATGATCAATCGTAAAGAAACCGACAAATTTGGAGCAAACTTCCAAATAGCCGGTTTCTATCAAGCATCATCAGATGAAGCTAGTCTTGGCCGTTATTTTGGTATCAACAACAAAAATCAAGTAACCTTGCAATACGAAGCTAATCGACCAGATTTTGGAACGACAACCGGAAACCTTGGACTTACCACAGGCTCCTGCACGGAGTCAAAAGTAACCTGCGATCTTGATCTTGGTTACATCTTGCATGATACCGAAGGTGAATTATTCGGCAAAGGCGTCACCTTAAATATTGAACCTGAACAAAGAGTTTGGGGATTCCGTTTTGACTACTATCAAGATTTAGAAAAGCTCGTAAAAGGTCTTTACTTGACGGTAGCATTGCCAGTGGTACATGTTGAAAATGATATGGGCTTGAGCGTTGAGTGCAAACCAATCGGTTGTGCTGCTCCATGCAATACTCCATGTAATACTCCATGCAATACCTCTTGCAACACACCAGCACCATTCCCAACCACAACTCCTACCGCTGATACAGCATTAAATCAACGAATACTTGACTACTTCAGTGGTTGCAAAGATGTTAGTTTTGATGGGAAGGCAGGAACTTCCAGTCCTACCACTCCTGTCATTCCAGACAACAAAGCAGCAAACAACAAACAAGCAGTTTTGACCAAAGCACGCATGGGCGGCAAACACAGCAAAACAGGTGTTGCTGATATCGATGTTAAGCTTGGTTACAAATTCTTGAACAAAGAAAACTATTTTGTAGCCCTTAATCTTGGTGTAACATTCCCAACCGGCAATGAGCCAAAAGGCGATTTCGTATTTGCACCAGTTGTCGGTAACGGTCAACACTGGGGCCTTGGCTTCGGTCTTGATTCAAACTTCCGTGTATGGGAGTCTGATCATGGCGATAACAGCCTTAAAGTTGCCTTGATGTTCAACTATCGCTACTTGTTTGAAGGCGATGAATGCAGAACACTTGGTATCAACAAGCCAACCGTGGTCGTTGCCAATGCAACAACAACCCCATCAACAACATGCCCAACATCATGCGATGATGATGACGATGATAGCAACTGCTGCGATGCTCGTCCTTGGGGTCAATACGCACTCTTGGGTGATTTAAAAGCAACAACAGCTCCATTTACCTTAATTCCAGCAGCCAACCTTACAACCTTAAATGTTGATGTTACCCCAGGCAGCCAATTTGATGGTATTCTTGCCTTGTCGTATAACTGTGGCGGATTCTCATTTGATCTTGGTTACAACTTGTATCTTCGTTCACGTGAAAAAGTTGAAGTTAGAGACTGCAACCCATGCAACACCAGCTGCCCAACAACTCCTTCAACATCATCATGCCCAACAAGCTGTGATGACGGATGCCCATCAACTTTTGAAGAAAAAACGTTATGGCGTAGCAGCACGTGGCTTTGACACAAATCGAGGTCAAACAAACGCACTTCCTGCTGGCGGTTCAGCAAACGGTGGAGATTTCAGCGGACAACCTGCACCAACCAATCTTCCAGACAAAGTTGCGGCTGCCAATGCTGGTTTCGGCATTTCTACAGATGCTACTGAAAATGGTCAAGACTTTGATGGTTGCAAAACTGCATTCCTCAAATGTTCAGATCTCAACACCTGCGTAGCAGAAACACCATCACAAGTCAGCAACAAATTGTTTGCTGGTCTTGGCTACGTCTTCAAAAAATGGGACAACCCACTTATGCTCGGTCTTGGCGGATCTTATGAATGGGCAAACAGCGCAGCTATTTCTGGCTGGGCAGTTTGGGGCAAGATTGGCATAGGCTTCTAAGTTTTTCACACATAATTCAAGCAACACAAATAAAAAGAGCCGGTGTAACAACCGGCTCTTTTTATTGTGAAGAAATTTTATCGCGTCATCACATTATCGTTGAAAACAACCACTGAATCGTACAAACGAAATAACGATCAGAAAAAGGCTTGCTATAGTTTTTCACATCAGCTAACATATCAACTGTTGTATTGGTCCGGAAACCGTCACCATTTTGGCGGTGGAAAAAATCAAACACAAAAAGCTCGAAGTCAACACATTACTGGAGATGGTTTGAAGTTCAACTGATTTCTCAAAGGAAAGGAGGAGAGAGCAGACGAAAAATCTAGATGTTGTTGATGATCTTAAAAAAGGTTATTTAACACACACATTAAATGAGCTCGCTGTAGTGAGTGATTTTAATATCAAATCTTAAATCAAAAATATACTTTTGGAGAATGCAGTTATGAATAAAGTTATAAAAGGGCTGTTAGTAACCGCGCTTGCCTTGAGTGTTGCTCAAGTAAATGCGGATACCACCAACCATACCTACTTGGCACCTCGTCCTCACGGTGTCAACCTTGCAATGGAATACACAACATTTTATGAATTGATCAATCGTAAAGATACCGATAAATTTGGAGCAAACTTCCAAATAACCGGTTTCTATCAAGCATCATCAGATGAAGCTCGTCTTGGCAAATATTTTGGTATCAACAACAAAAATAATATCACCTTGAAATATGAAGATGCTGGCAATCCAGTCACACCCAATGATCCATCTGCAAACTGTGTCCCTTCAACCGTTACCTGTGATCTTGATCTTGGATACATTTTACATGATAGAGCATTCGAGCTAGCAGGCAAATCGGTCACGCTAAAATTGGAACCTGAACAAAAAGTATGGGGCTTCCGTTTTGACTACTATCAAGATTTAGAAAAGATCTTGAAGGGTCTTTATTTAACGGTTGCATTGCCAGTTGTCAGTGTTGAAAACAACGTTGACTTATCAGTCGGTTGCCAACCAGCAACATGTGGCCCATGCCCAACAACAACACCACCAGTAACACCTGATGCAGCCTTAAATCAACGCGTTATCGACTACTTCGCCGGCTGCAAAGATGTAAGTTTTGATGGAAAAGCCGCAGTAGGTGGCCCATCAACATCTCCTACTTTTGTTCCAAACAATCAAGCAGCAAACAACAAACAAGCTCTTTTGACCAAAGGACGCATCAATGGTAAACACCATTCCACCGGTGTTGCTGATATCGATGTTAAGCTTGGTTATAAGTTCTTAAACAAAGAAAACTACTTTGTTGCTCTTAACCTTGGTGTAACATTCCCAACCGGTAACGAGCCAAAAGGTACCTACCTTTTCGAACCAATTCATGGTAACGGTCAACACTGGGGCCTTGGCTTCGGTCTTGATTCAAGCTTCCGTGTGTGGGAGTCTGATCATGGCGATAACAGCCTTAAACTTGCCTTGATGTTCAATTACCGCTACTTGTTTGAAGGCGATGAATGCAGAACACTTGGTATCAATAAAGTACCAACAACTCCAGCAACTCCACCAGCATGCCCAACATCATGCGATGATGACGATGATGATTGTGCTAATGCACGTAGCTGGGGTCAATACCATCTCTTAGGTGATGCAAAGGCAGTAACAGTTCCACATACCTTAATTCCAGCTGCAAACATCACCACATTAAATGTTGATGTTACTCCTGGCAGCCAATTTGATGGTATCCTTGCCTTGTCTTACAACATGGGCGGATTCTCATTTGATCTTGGTTACAACTTGTATCTCAGATCACATGAAGAAGTTGAAGTTAGAGGCTGCGAAACAGATTGTAATACCAGCTGCCCAACAACTCCTTCAACAACATCATGTCCTACAACTTGTGATACAGGCTGTCCTTCAACATTTGAAGAAAAACGTTATGGCGTAGCAACACGTGGCTTTGATACAAACCGACCACCTAACACAGATGCTAATCCTACAGTGATTCCTACTCCATTAGATTCACAACTTGGTAACGTAAGTGGAGCATTTGGTGCCAGCACTCTCACAGCATCACAAGGTCAAGACTTTGATGGTTGCACAACTGCATTCCTCAAAGCTTGCGATCTCAATACCTGCGTAGCAGAAACACCATCACAAGTCAGCAACAAATTGTTTGCTGGTCTTGGCTACATCTTCAAAAAATGGGACAACCCACTTATGCTCGGTCTTGGCGGATCTTATGAATGGGCAAACAGCGCAGCAATTTCTGGCTGGGCAGTTTGGGCCAAGATTGGCGTAGGCTTCTAAGTTATTTCACACATAATTCAAGCAACACAAACAAAAAGAGCCGGTTGTTACACCGGCTCTTTTTGTTTGTGGGAATATAAATTTTATAGGACCCGCCGTCGCCTTATCTTTCCGTATAAATATTTATTATATTCTTTATTTGTCATCCTGAACTTGCCTGCCCGCCGAAGCCATGCCAGGGCGAAGGCTGGGTTTCAGGATCCAGGCCTTAAAAAAATAACACTAAAATTTACAAGGTCCATAAAAACTTCTATGAAAAATATTAATGGAATGGATCCTGAAACGAGTTCAGGATGACAATTCGAGAGACGGATCCTGAACTCCCCTTCGACTTAGCTCAGGACAGGATTCAGAATGACAATCTATCAACGAGCCAGCTATGATAAAAAGAGTAAAAAACACCCTAATTCAGCAAAAAAGGGGCTCTTTTCCATTTTTTTTATTAAACCCTTCCTTTTTCAATGTGAATATTGATAATCTAAAATTAGATAATTAAAGGAAGTAGTCGGCATTGTCGGGGTAAAATAATCTAAAGAATTTCTAAAAAAGGAGTTTTTGTATGAAATTTATGATAAAAAACAAATGCCTTTCACTCGCTATCCTCTGTTTGATGTTTGCAGGAACAGCCTCAGCTCAAAAAGAAGGCAAAGTAAAAAAAGAGAAAGAAGAAATGGCTCATGAACATGAAGGTATGTCAGACGAAGAAAAAAACATGATGGAACATGCAGATAAACAAGCGAAAAAAGATAAAGTAAAAATGCAAGCAGGATCAGAAGAAAAATCCCGTGCATACGCTGACGCTAAGAAAAAAACAGCCATGGGTAAAGCAAAAAAAGAAAAAGCCATGGGCAAGAAGAAACCAGGCGCAAAGAAACCAGGCACGAAGAAAGCTGGCGCAAAGAAAGCTGGAGCTAAAAAAGCTGGCGCTAAGAAACCAGGCGCAAAAGGCAAAGCAAAGAAATCAAGTGCTAAAAAAGCAAGCGAAAAAAAAGGCGCTAAAGCTGGTGCCAAAGCGGGCTCAAAAGCTGGAAGCAAAGCCGGCGCTAAAGCCGGTGCCAAAGCTGGCGCTAAAGCTGGTGCTAAAGGCCGCAAGAAGTCCTCAGCTTCTATGAAAAACAACGCTGCCAAAGATAGTAAGATGGTAGGAAAAGGTAGCAGCCAAAAGAAGATGACAAAAGAAGAAAAAGACATGAAGCATAACGAATAAGCTCCAAGAAATAAAAGTAAAGAAGGGTCGGAATTTATTTTCCGACCCTTCTTTGTTTTTACTGAATAAGATTACTGATTAATTCCAGCTTCGTTTTCTGAAGTCTTACTGGTCAACGACTGCATCTCGGCTTCAAGATCAAGCGCCAACTCTGATGGAATAATTTCTTTCCCCAAAATACGCAAGATCAATTCAAGATCTGCGGGGGTATTTAATGAGACAATCTCTTTTTCTGGCCATTCACGCTTAAGCATTTTTGAAAGCTTATTGCCCGGCCCCATTTCAATGATAAGATCACAATCTTTGAGCTTTTCCATTGATGGCCACCACAACACGTGAGCGCTCATCTGACGAACAAGTGAATCTTTAATATCTTCATTTGCCGTCACGACGTTTGCTTCGATATTGTTGACCAACGGAATTTTAAGATCTTTAAAATCAACTTTAACCATGTAGGCTGAAAAACTGCTTTCAGCATCTCTCATTAATCGTGAATGGAAAGCTCCGGCAACGTTAAGCGGAATAACCTTTGCTTTCAACGCACGTGCATCTTGCGCAACCGCTTCAATTTCTGGAATAGTTCCAGAAATCACCAATTGCGACAGTGCATTGTAATTCACAATTTCAACCACCTGTTTGTTATCAGATGGATCATCATATTTATCGCAGATTTCTTTTAAGGTTTGATAAGGAAGACCAAGGATAGCAATCATTGATCCTGGAGTCGTCTTGGTTGCTTCTTCCATAAATAATGCGCGCTTCTTTAAAAGATACAGCGCATCGGGAAAATTCATGCCTCCAGCGGCAAAAATTGCTGCATATTCGCCTGAACTATGTCCGGCGACAACGTCGGGAACAATGCCATATTTCGAACTTAAAAGTGAATAGAGCGATGCACTCACCAAGAAAATTGATGTTTGTGCGTTAACGGTCTCTTTCAGCTCTTTTTCGGATGATGCAAAACAAAGACGAACAAAATTCTGATCTAAACAGGTTGAAGCTTCTTCAAAATACTCTTGAACAATACGCTCGCGATCATAAATCTCTTTGCCCATTGTCAAATGTTGAGCGCCTTGCCCTGGAAATAACATGCCTATTTTCATAATAATTCCTCGGATAACCTCTATTTATAACCTCACATTGCAAACTTACAACTGTTCGAGCAACGTTGAAATACGCTTCATTGCGTGCTCCCTTCCCAATATTACAATCAATTCAAACACCCCTGGACTGGTGACCGACCCGGTCAGTGCCAATCGCAATGGTTGTGCAAGATTGACCAATTTTTCTTGATGTTGCTCACATACGGCCTTTGCCGCCGCAAGCAAATGTTCATGGTCAAGCTCGCTTGTTTGCAGAGCTTGCGCAAAATCTTTGACCAGTAACGGCGTTTTTTCAGTCCGCCATTTTGCAATCAACGATACATCAAGCGTGGTAGGATTTTGGGCAAAGGCCACAATATCCTTATACATGTCACGTAATGTTACAGCCCGTTGTTTATATTCATGCAATAATTGATCTAATTTTTCTTTATTCCACAAACCTTCAAGATCCAACGCATATTCTGCATTCATGGCCTTGATGTGGTTCATTAAAACGTCTGGCTCGGTTTTTCTGATATACGTACCATTGAGCCATTCTAATTTTTTTATATCAAAGATCGCGCCTTTTTTGCCAACGCCCTCAAGCGTAAACAACGAGATAATTTCTTCTCGTGTAAATATTTCAAGGTCACCATGCGCCCAACCAAGACGTATTAAATAATTGGCCAGCGCCGGCGCCATAAACCCTTGTGATCGATATTCTTCAACCGAAACTGAAGCATCGCGCTTACTCAGCTTGTTCCCTGCCGGACCAAGGATGAGAGGGATATGGGCAAATAACGGCACCTTCGCCCCAAGCGCATGATAATACAACACTTGCTTTGGCGTGTTGGACACATGATCTTGTCCGCGAATGATGTGCGTTATGCGCATAAAAATGTCATCAACCACCACACAAAAATTATAGATCGGCGTCCCATCTCGACGAATGATAATAAAATCATCCATCTGATCTGCAGGTACTTTGATGGTGCCCAAAATAACATCTTCAAACACAACCGTTTCAAGTTCTTTGGGAAGCTTAAAACGGATGGCGTGTGGTTTTTGTAAATCTTCTACCGTGTACGCTTTATCTCGACAAGTACCATCATATTTGCTCCCAATGCCAAGATCTAAATCGTGAACAACTTGCTCAGCATCTTTGGGAGGGCAAAAGCATGGATATGCTTTGCCCTGTTCTACCAATTTTTTTGCTGCGGCAACATGTTCTTGTGATCGTGCAAGCTGATAAACAATAGGTTCATCAGGCTCAAGCCCTAACCAACGTAACGATGCGAGCTGAGAATCTAAATATTCCTGCTTCGATCGCACAACATCGGTATCTTCGATCCGTAATAAATACTTGCCGCCGGTATGACGAGCAAATAACCAATTAAATAAAGCGGTACGAATACCACCGATATGTAAATGCCCCGTTGGTGACGGTGCAAAGCGAACACGTATTTCCATCATAATAATTTCAATTTCACGTTTTTAATAGAATGGATCCTGGATTTCAGGATCCATTCTATATAATTTCAATTAAAATTCTGCACTCACTAATCGCAGCTTTGTTCTTGCTAAGTCGGCAAATCCTGATTGAAGTTTTGAATCTTTCAACCCGTATTTGATCATCAATTGCTGCCAATAATTTCGAGCTTGAACAAAATCTTTTTTATACCAATAATAATTTCCCATATGATACAGCGCACTTTCGTGTGCAAAATTTTGTTGATCGGTGGCCATTTTTTTTAATTCGGTCAAACCTTCTTGCTGATGTTTTTGGCTATCAAGTTTCATGAGTGCCAATTTCACCTGATAAAAAGCTTTAAGTTCTGGGCTTTTCATCAACCGTAGGGCCTCAGCCATCGTCTGAACCGCTTCATCAAATTTTCCTAATCGCGCAAACGCTTCTGCTTGATAGGTTAAAAAGTATGGGGCAATCCCGGCACCTTTGTGATCATTGTAAGCATCTTTAAAAACTGCTTGAACTTTATTCCATTTTTCTTCTTCTGAACCAAATTCGGTTGGTAGCTTAACATCAAGTTTTGATGGCGCACCAGGAACAACAGAAGCCTCATATACCTTGAGAGATGCAATCAGCGTTGCATGTGCTTGGATCTGTACCTTGTGGCGATACATGGTATAACCAATAATAGAAGCTATCAAACCAATCGTCACAATCAGACCAAGTAACGCTTCTTTTTTGCGTTTAATTAACGTATCAATTGTTCTATCAAGCAACCCGAGTAAGTGATTTTTTGAAAAATCCATAATGCTCCTTCAATACTGCCTGAAACTTACGCCGTTTACACCGGCCTCCTGCCTGCCGTAAATTTCAATTAAACATATATTTAATACTTTACCAGAAAAACACGTAATACCTAAGCAAATTCTGAATGTTTACTATGAGAAAACATTACACACTGAATTGTTCATTTTTCCTCCTTTTTACCTCTTATTTGTGGTCTCCCAAGCAAATTGGATCGCTTGCTCAATCGTTTGGGCATCTGAGCTTCCGTGACAAACAATCACATTCCCCTTGACACCCAGTAACAATGCTCCACCAAACCGCTTATGATTCAGTTTTCCCGCTACTTTTTGCATAAATTGCTTACCCCAGGTCGCAACAGCCGGATTATCAGATTGAGCCTTCAAATCGTTGCGTAACAATTGCATGCATAACTCGAAGGTTGTTTCCATCGTTTTTAAAAGAACATTGCCCGCAAAGCCATCACACACCACCACATCAACCTTACTCTCTAAAAGATCGTAGGGTTCAACATTACCTATAAAATTGATGGTCGATTCTTGTTTGAGCAGTGCAAAAGCATCTTTTACCAATTGTGAGCCTTTGCCCTCTTCATGCCCGTTTGAAAGTAATCCCACGCGCGGATTGTTAATCTTTAATGTTTGAAGAGCGTAGGCAACCCCCAGATGGGCAAACTGCACCAAATGCTGTGGCCGACAATCGGTATTAGCGCCCAAGTCGAGCATCAAAACATTGCCCTGCAGTGTTGGCATTAAACCCGCAATTGCTGGCCGTTCTACCCCTTCTTCTCTTCCTAATAAAAAGGTTGCAGCTGCCATCAAAGCACCCGAATTGCCAGCCGATAGCGCCGACATGCATTGACCAGATTTTACACTCTCAACCGCCTTGACCAGAGAAGATGTTGGTTTTTTACGAACGGCAAACACCGGCTCATCATCCATTGCTACAATAACAGGTGCATCACATATCGTTAATGGATACTGCTGCCAGGAAGGATCCAGCTTTGTCAGCTCATCGCGCACAAATGTCGCCGGACCAAATAACATGATAGGAATCGATTTTTTTGCAGCTCGTAACGAACCGTCAAGAACTGCATGGGGGGCATGATCGCCACCCATTACATCAAGTGCAATCATAGATATTCCAAACAGATTTCAAAACAATCAAAAAGCGGCCGTCAGAAAAACTGTTGGCCGCTTAATTTTGTTATCTCATGAAAAAGATCTTAACCTGGTTCATATGTTTATCAAGCATCAAATCTATTCTTGAGCGGATGCTTTTCCGCCTTCAGATGATCCTGATCCTTGGTACATTGCTCGGTATTTAGCTTCTTTTGCTTCACGAGCTTGACCACGAGCGTACATACGATCGGTTTTGGTCTTTAAAACCTTTACACCTTTGTAGTAACCGCATGATTTACATGCTTGGTGTGGGGCAATAGGCGACTGACAGGTTTGGCAGCCGGTAATTGCTTTTGGCTTAATTCCTTTATTCGCCGATCTTTGATCGCGTCGTTTTCTCGATAACTTACGTTTTGGCGTTGGCATACATAACTCCTAGCGATACTTCTTTGAGTTCGCCCCCTTTAAATCACCGAGTTTTTACTCTGGTTCTTCAACCCACGCTTTAGTCGCTATAGCGGGAAAGCAGGACGAACGGGTTGTTTTGTAACTTTATAAATCAAATAAAATATGCTTCTCATCGTAAATTTTTAGTACTTTTTTGTCAAAGTTTCGTTGAGAACTCCATAAATTATACAGTTTTTATTGTAAAATCACAGAGATTTGTCAGACTAAGATAAAGATTTTATGAGGGGTCGTGAAAGATTGTTTCAGACTGTATTTTTAGACGAGCCATTCCAGATCACTCGACGCCTTCATATAATTCGTATAAAGTACAAAAAAGCCTAAATATAATCACTATAGAAGACCTTACTTTCGGGAGTTTCTTTCATGACTAAAATTAGCATGGATCTGGTTAAACAACTCAGAGATCAGACTCAAATCGGTATGATGGATTGCAAAAAAGCTTTAGAAGAAGCCAATGGCGACTTTGAAAAAGCTATAGAGCTGTTGCGTAAAAAAGGCGCCAGCGTTGCTGCAAAACGAGCAGATAATGAAACCAATAACGGCCGTGTTGAAGGTTTTATTTCAAATGATTTCAAAACCGGCGCACTGGTTGAAGTTGGCTGTGAAACAGATTTTTCAGCTAATACCGACACCATGAAAGACTTTGTTCTCAGCGCAGCAGCCGTTGTCGCTGAAAAAAATCCGGCAGATATCCCAGCGCTCATGGAATTGAAACAAATCAATAACCCCCTCACCTTGCAAGAAGCACTTAACGAAGTCATCGCAAAAATTTGTGAAAAAATTAAAATCAGTCGCATTGCGCGCTTTAGTGTTGCGCAGCAAGGCGTTGTCAACGTTTACATCCACCCTGGCTCAACCGTTGGTGTTATGGTTGAACTTGCAACCGATAAAGATGCAAGCGCCCATCGTGATACCTTACTCGCTACGGCAAAAGATTTGTGCATGCAAGCAGCGGTTACAAAGCCTCTGTGCATCGAAGCATCTCAACTTGATCAAACATTGGTTGAAAAAGAACGTACGCTTGCACGTGAACAACTTGCTGGCAGCAACAAACCAGCTCAAATCATCGAAAAAATTATTGATGGTAAGATGAATAAATTTTATGAAGAAGTTTGTATGCTCAACCAAGTTTTCATCAAAAACGATAAAGTTACGGTCAAAGCACATCTTGATGAAGTCAGCAAAAAAATTGGCGCCCAGATCACCGTTGTAAATTTTATTCGTTTTGCTATCGGTCGATAACAAATTTAAATCATGAAAAAAGTCATTATTAAAATCAGTGGCGAGCTCTTTAATCAAAAAGGTACTGGCACGCACGCCTACGTCAACAAAGATTTGATGCACAGCCTGGTAGAACAAATCAAAACGATCAGCAAAACGCATCGCGTTGGCATGGTTGTTGGCGGCGGCAACTTCTTTCGAGGTTGTTATGCGAGCAAAGAACTTGGGCTTCGCCAAACAACGGCTGATGCAATTGGCATGCTTGCAACCGTCATGAATGGGCTCGTTTTACAAGAGTTTTTTCAAAATGCGGACATTCCATCAGTGGTTCTGAGCTCGGTCATCATGCCTTCAGTTGCTCAACCAATGCAACAATCGATCATTGATGAAGCGCTGAATGCAGGCAAATGCTTGATTTTTGTTGGTGGTACCGGCAATCCTTATTTCACCACCGATACCAATGCAGTTGTTCGTGGATTGCAGATGGGCGCACAAGAAGTATGGAAAGCAACTAAAGTTGATTACATCTACGATGCTGACCCACAGGTCAACAAAAATGCTCGTCCGTTAAAACAGATAACCTACACCGCGGTCCTTGAACAAAATTTGAAAGTTATGGATTTAACCGCCGTAACGTTAGCACAGGAGCATCACATGACAATCCGCGTCTTTAATCTTTTTGCTCCCAATGCGCTTGTTACGGTTACACAAAATTCAGAATTTGGAAGTACTATTCGTTCATAAATAAAGGTAAACATATGATTGATATTGCATTTCAAGAAGGCGATTCGAAAAGTTTTGATACTCTTCTTAAAGAACATATGGATAAACCCATTAAACATTTTGATAAAGAGCTGGCAACAATTCGTACCGGCCGCGCAACAACATCTTTGCTCGATCATATTAAAGTTGAAGCTTACGATCAATTGATGTCACTCAAAGACTGTGCAACCTTGTCAGCACCTGATGTTCGTTTGTTGACGATTCAACCATGGGATAAAACCATTATTCCAAACATCGAACAAGCAATCCAAAACTCAGATCTTGGCATGGCTCCCGTCAATGATGGAACCATCATCCGCTTGCAGCTCCCACAAATGAGTTCTGCTCGTCGTGAAGAGTTGGTTAAACTACTTGGTAAGAAGACTGAAGAATGCAAAGTTGGTATCCGCAATGTTCGTAAAGAGTTTCACAACGAAGTTCGCGAAGCAGAAAAGAAACACATCATCTCTGAAGATTTTGCAAAACGCTTGAGCGATTTATTGCAAAAGATCACCGATCAGTTTATTGAAAAGACTGATCAACTGAGTGAAAAGAAAGCGACAGAATTACGCAACGTGTAATTTTTCGTTTTAAGTAAAGCTAAAAAAGCCCTCGAAAATTCGAGGGCTTTTTTGTTGATCTTATACTATTCACATGAATTAAGGTTTTATACCATTCACATAAATTAATATGATAATTGAGTTGAACTCTCATGATTACTGTGCTATAAACTTGTACCGCACGTCGTCCCGGGCTTGACCCGGGATCCAGGCAACACTTCCTGTTTAAACCCACGATTAAATCATAAAATTCATGAAATACTTCTACGTTTATATCTTGGCTTCTAAAAAAAATGGAACTCTTTATACAGGTGTTTCTAATGATATTTCCCGTCGTGTTTTTGAGCATATAAACAAGGGGTCAAGTTTTACTTCCAAATATTCCGTAACTAATCTTGTGTATTTCGAAGCATTTGAATCGATTACTCTTGCAATTAAAAGAGAAAAACAACTCAAACGATGGCATAGACTGTGGAAGCTTCAGCTCATCGAAAAATTTAATCCCACCTGGAAAAACCTATACCCAGAAGATGCTTCATGATTTGAAAGAACTAATGAAAGTTTTGCCTGGATCCCGGGTCAAGCCCGGGACGACGAGCAGTCTAAGGTTACTTACTAATTCATGAGATTAAATTATGGGAATGGTATAAGGTTTTAATTGTTCAAAACCAGACATTAATCGTAATTCACATGATCAATTCATGTGAATGATCTCATTCAATCTTTCAAAAACAATGCTTCACATCCAAAATTTCGACGGTCAACCATATGGGAAAGTTGATAAGCAAATTGATCACATCGTTCTTCAGAAGAAATATCATCGCTCAACAATGTTTCGTGAGCATGCACAAAATGCTGCTGCCCTGCTATAATAAAAGTTTTGCCCTGCAGCGCTAAGCCCTTTTTCTTAAAAACCTCAATCGCTTGGGGACTCATAACTTTAAGATACAGGACCGCATCTTTTTTGAGATATCCTTTATCTTTAAATCTTTCCACCACCGCTTGAAACTCGTCCTGATATTTTTGTTCAGGATCTTTGGTCCCGCATTGCTCCAATACATCGCGATACTGGTCTTCCCAATACATTTTTTGATTCAAAAAAATAGGAGGAGTTATTGTATATGATGCACCTTTTTCATCAATAGTTTTCACAAAGCTGTCGGCAAGATATACGCTTGTTTTTGCAATTCCTGCAGATGCAGCTCCTGTCAAGAACGCTTTGGGTCCGCCAAATGTTGCGAGGTTTCTTTTTGCCAAAACAACACGCGCTCGCGCACTTATTTTAACTCTCTGAACACATTTTTTAAAAGCTCTCATTGCTGCGGCTTCTGTACAAAACAGGAGCATAAAAACGGCACAACAAGATCGTTTGAATATCATACAATATCCTTCACAACACTGCTCAGGTTAGAAACAGTTCAGAAAAATCCACCAAAAACAGCTTGGTAGCCAAGATACACAAAAAATAAACTGACCAAGGCGATACCGGTCTTACGCCCTACTTGATTGTGTCGATACAAACCGTAGCCAACGAGAGCAAACGCCACAAGCATAAAGCCTGCTGCTCCAATCAATGGTCGCATATTCACCGGCTTGTGCGATGCTAGCGTTAAAACACCCAAAATAAGCGTTGTCTGTTCAAGTACGGTGGCAAGGGTCGGTGCCAGCACAAGACCGTATTCTTTGCGACGTAACGCATTTAAACTTAACGATAATTCGGGTAATGAGGTTCCAATAGCCAAAATGGTTGCACCAATCGTTTCAAGTGGCAGGTTCATCATCATCGCAAAATAAATAGCCCCCTGTACCGTCATGAATGAGGCTCCCATCACAAAACCAAGACTTGCCAACAATTTAGCTACCAGCAACCAGCGAGCAGCTGGCGTTATAACACCTTTTGCCGGTGCAAGTTCTTCGGTAAGCGCTTGACCTTCCTGTTCTAAAAAATCTTTCTTATGTTTGGTCTTCCATACCCAAATCACTGCAATAAAATAAATCGCGATAAGTATCAAGCCATGGTAGGGATATAATTTTCCCAACATGCAAGCAAGTATGATGACCAGCGCGGATACTGATAAAATTTTTACCAGCTTTTGACTATCTTCTTTTCTGATTGAAAGTGGTTTATTGGCAAGCAACAAGGTAAACCCTATCACCATAGCAGCATCGGCAAAGTTGGCGCCGATAATATCACCGGCCGAAACCTCACTCACCCCTTTGCATGCTGAAATGATAGCAACGGCAAGTTCTGGAATATCAGCCGCCATCGCAAGCACAATGAACCCGATAAAAAAGGTTGAAACATTAAACGTCTCGGCAACCTCGACGGTGTATCGAACAACAAAGTCGCCCGATTTCCACAATGCAACCAACCCCACGACAACAATCAGAAAATAACCAATCAGTACAAAATCCATAAACGCTTGTACCTCTCCCGAATAGATAAATTTTTTAAAAATGACTCTTAAAAGAATACCAAATAATAACAGCCTGAACCAGGAAATAGTACCTGGCTCAATCATTATTTCAGACAGGAATATGCAGAAACGCAGCCGAATCGTATTTCTACATCGAAGGCCTATAAAAATAGGCCTCTCTGTGATTTTTTTATTAGGTTTTTATTATAGAGGATTCTGGCTAAAAACCAAGGTTTTTCCCGCTTTTTTAGGACTGGGAATATGGGATCTAACTGTTCAATATCCAGATTTTGAAAAGCGCAATCAGACTTTTGACTGATTTTTTTGGAATTTTTGCACATTCAATGTAGGGCAAAATGTAGGGGAAAATGAAGCATTCAGCCCCTTTCATGCCCAGCGTCGTTTTTGTTTGCCCTTCCCACCATTCATCAACATATGGTTTGCCAAATTTCCATCCAGTAGCGCCCAGTGTCACTAAATACCCTGTGTCTCGCGCACTTGGCATCATCGCTTTTGCTCCACGAACAACCAGTGATTCATGTGATTGCTCAGCCAACCATAGAGCTCTGTCCTCATGTTTAACAATCTGCTGTGCAACTTTTTGTTCGATACTTTCTATATTTAAAAACGCTTCCAAATCTCTTTTTAATTTTGTTCTTTCATCGACGAGATCGAGATCCGTTGCTTTCTCGGTTGCTGCTTTATGTATTCTAAATTTTATAAATTCTTGCATGAGTAATGCAATAGCAAGTTCGGTTCCCTCGTCCATGCTAGGGTCTTTAATATCGAGCTTGTCCAATTGATCTGCTACATGATCACACAATGTCCAGGTTGTTTCTTCTTGAACTGATTTACCAACACATGTCATCCAACCATCACGAGCATCTTCTTGGTCGTCAACGTCTTTGTCTTCCCAAGTGTCTAACACCACCATTATCTTTTCATCTTTATCATATTCAAGAGCATCTCTTCCAAAACCTGTCCAGGTTTCATCACAACGATCGAGATAAGCGTCGTCCAGAGCATGAGTCAACGTCATTTCATTTCCAAATGCTGTCGTTGCTTCATCGTTTCTTTTACAACCAGCACAATCACCCTTACAACTTTCACATTTTTTTATGTCGATAGCATTATCTTTTTTTATAAGAGCCCGC
>Ga0207111_10100_pt1 | contig 23941 bp, 6 predicted proteins | sample Alteio_BWMinHeat_71_FD_153577 | JGI IMG/M metagenome (GOLD analysis project Ga0207111, IMG submission 153577) | Enriched cells from forest soil in Barre Woods Harvard Forest LTER site, Petersham, Massachusetts, United States -... | ecosystem: Environmental > Terrestrial > Soil > Temperate forest >... | reverse complement strand
TCTTTTTGCCTTTTCTGCGAAGCGAAAATCTTCATACCGAACAAATCATCCTCATTTACGGTTCTTTTGTAGCGTTCTTTATTGCACATTCGCTTTTCTGGTATTTTGGCATATTTCACTCTCTCGGTTTGAACCGCGTACTGCTCTGCATCGTTCCTCCCGCTTCGCTCATTGCTTTAAATGGGTATAATTTTTGGGGAAATGAAAGGTTAAAGGAGATTTACAAAAGAAAACAGAGTGTTCTATATTTCCCTATTCCCTTATTTCCTTATTTCCTTGTCTTTTTGCTGGGATGGGCAATAATTTTTCCTTTTACGCGAAACCATGCAGCAGTGCAATGGAAAAAAGATTTCCGATTAGATGATGACCAGGTGCAGATTAAACAAATTGCAGTTTTTGTAAACAAATACTACGACGATTACAAACTCTATTATTATCCCCCTTACATCAGCGAGGCATTGAACATTGACCATTTCGACACCGAACTGCATGAAGATTTTGTGCCGCATTATTATGAAGGAAAAGAAATGCCGCTACACTCTTTAATCATCTGGGACCATTGCTTTGCAACAAGTGAGAATGGAATCGGGCTCGAAACTTTGCTCAAAGATAAAGAGTTGAAACTAATCCGCACTTTCGGAATGGATGAGCAGGGGCAGGTTCGCTTTGCCATTTTTATAAAAGTTATTCCCGATGCCCGATTGCCGGAGGGTTCTCCTTTGGGGTGAGCGATGTGAGATGTGTACCAAAAATAGTCAGGTTTCCAAAAATCCCGAAGGGATAAAATGGTTATAGAAAAATGTTTATATTAGTTTCATCAACCCAGAAGGGGTGACATTATTATATTCACCCTTCGGGATTTTATCTGATTATCCACATACATACCTGTAATAATAATACATTTTCAAGGTTTCTTATCCCGAACACGGGTTAATAAGAACAATGATACAAAAAAAGTGAAGTAACCTAACATGTGTTGCTTCTCAATAATTGTCAATTGTCAATTATTCATTACCTAAAAGCAGGGAAAATACGCTTTAAATTATGGCTTAAATACACATCGGACATAAAGCGTAAGACTAATATCGTAGGTGTTAGTTACCACATCAGCCCATTCATCGGTTGCATTGGCGGGGGAACCAACCCAGCGATATTGAGACAAACCGGCGCCGCCATAAGTGGCTGCCGATGAAGTCCAAAAATAAGTGCCCGTAGCATCTTCATAGCCAATATCGTGCTGCCCTGTTCCGGCAGCGTGCGGGGCATCATCCTGGTGCCCCATTTCTATATCGGTAGGCAGTCGCCAGCCCTTTCCATAAGTCGCTTCGCAATAGCTTGGTGAAGGAGTATTAGGATTCAATTGCTGTTGGGCTTCATATTGCGTTGCACCCGTCCCTTTTGCATTACCTGCATTTTCCTGTTCCGCACCCGACCAGGTATCGTAAGTTCCGTGGGTTGTTACGGCAGGTGGAACAGGGTATAACAAACCGGCATCCAAGCCGTCAATAACAATATTGGCATCATTAGGCGTTACGGAAGGGTCGGTACAACCTCCCGGAGGAGCATTATCCATTGCGTTGCAATAGGTGATTCCTGAACCTGATAATACTGATGAAGGACTCACAAACATATTGTATTGGTCGTAAATGGATGGTTGCGTAACAACAGGATTCGAAGCCCCGTCCCATTGAAAGTTTCCATCAGAAGCGCTACCACCTGCGCCCGGGTAGCCATAAAATGTAGAAACATCCACCCATTCTCCGTCAGGATTTGAATTAGCAGCGTTAGGAACAAGAACCTGGTTAGGGCTAACCCCTGTATATTTATAAACATTGTAAGTGGCGTCCCAAACATATACATGGGTTCCTCCGCCAATGCAGACACTGCTGTGGTTACTGCTCGTTATCGCTTCCGCCCAATAGGCATCATTGCCGTTGGAATAAGATTGAGCACAGGTGGCGCTGATGGTGATTGTAACAGTATTGGTATTCGCATTGCCGCAACCGCTGCCCGAAATATCCCTTCTCTTGTAATAGGTAGTAGCCGTTAAACTTCCGGGAGAATATGTTGAGCCGGTTGCGCTTCCAATATCACTAAAAGTAGTATTATCCGAAGATGATTGTCATTGATAAGTATAGGTTCCATCGCCGCCTGTTGGCGCTGCTGTTTGTGTTAAACCGGCAGGAGTTGCGCCGCTGGCAATGGTCTGGTCTGCTGCAACAGTTCCTGCCGCCAAAGCCGTATAAACTGTCATGGTGATTGCATTGGAAGTTGCCGGATTTCCGCTTAGGCAGGCGCCCGCATCATTGTTTGTTAAAATGCAGGTTATAACATCTCCGTTTGCAATGGATGCAGGAGTATAAGTAGCTGTGGAAACGCCGGTGCCTGTTCCGTTTTTCTTCCAATTATAAATAGGACTGCTGCCGCCGTTGGTCGGAGTGGCTGTGAAAGTTACTGATACTCCGTTGCAAGCCGGGTTGTGGTTGGCAGCTATGCTAACGCTTACGGGAAGTATCGGGTTTACGGTTACGGTAACTGTATTGGTATTGACGGTTCCGCAACCGCTGCCCGATGTATCTTTTCGCCTGTAATAGGTAGTGGCGGTTAAACTTCCAGGGCTGTATGTTGATGAAGTAGCACCGCCAATATTAGTAAAGGTGATGTTATCTGAAGAAGACTGCCATTGATAAGTATAGGTGCCATCGCCGCCTGTTGGTGCAGTTGCCTGGGTTAAGCCGGAAGGCGTAATTCCACTGCAAATTGTTTGAGCGCTCCCGATAGTCCCTGCCGCCAAAACCGGATAAACTGTAACAGTAACAGTATTTGTATGAGCGCTGCCGCAACTGCTGCCAGATACATCCGTTCTCCTGTAATAAGTGGTAACCGTCAAACTTCCCGGAGCATAAGTTGATGAAGTTGCACCGCCAATATTAGTAAAGGTAGTGTTATCCGATGAAGATTGCCATTGGTAAGTATAGGTGCCATCGCCGCCCGTAGGAGAAGTTTGGGTGAATGAAGCAGGTGTAGCGCCATTGCAAATGTTTTGATTTGCAGCCACTGTTCCTGCTGCAAAAGCTGCATAGATGGTAACGGTAACACCTACGCAAGCCGAATTGTTGCAATCGCCTTCCGCCCTCACGGAATAGGTAGTGGTAGCGGAAAGCGTTACCGGTAAAGTTGCTCCGGTTCCAATGGAAGCCCCGCCGCAAACGCCGCCCGAATGCCATGTCCATGCAGCATTCGTTCCGAGAGAACCTCCATTAACACTCAAGGTAGTATTACTGGTTCCTGCACAAAATGCTGCCGGCGAAGCGGACGCGGAAGTCGGGTCGGCTGACAGGGACTTCACGGTCATCGTGATGGTATTTGAAGTAGCAGGATTGCCTGTGGCGCAGGTTGCATTGGAGGTTAATACACAGGTTATTGCATCGTTATTATTGAGTGTTGTGGTAGTATAGGTGGCGCCTGCGCCATTCTGAACCGATGCGCCGTTCACTTTGAAGTTATAGTTTGGCGCTCCTCCTCCGTTTGTCGGGGTGGCGGTAATTGTTACCGAACTACCGGAACATATAGTATTACCGACGTTGGAACTGATGCTCACACTTGCGGCAAGATTCGGATTATTGCTTAATGTAACGGTAGAAGCGGAAGAACATGAGCCGTTAACGATGGTCCATGTCAGTGCGGCAGGAGTGCCTGTTGCAACACCTGTTACCGTCGAAGTGTTTGAACCGGGTGTAGTAATGGTTACTCCGGTACATCCGCCCGTGCAAGTCCATGTTCCGACACCTGTTGTGGGGGAATTTCCTGCAAGCATGAAGGAACCGTTGTTACACTGCGACTGACTTGGACCTGCATTCGCAACGGTTACCGCTGCATCATTGGTGAGTGTTACACTCGAATTTGAAGAGCAGGTACCGCCCGTTATCGTCCATTTCAGTACGGCAGGAGTTCCTGTCGGTACCCCGGTTACAGTGGATGTGTTTGAAGCGGGGGTGGTAATGGTAACGCCGGTGCAACCGCTCGTACAGGTCCATAATCCCGTGCCGGTTGTAGGAGCATTTCCTGCAAGGGTGAACGAACCGTTGTTGCATTGCGCCTGGTTTGCGCCTGCATTTGAAACCGTTACGGCAGGGTCGTTGGTCAATGTTACGGAAGAAGCGGAAGAAGGACAAACACCATTGCTGATAGTCCATGATAATGTTGCCGGTGTTCCCGTTGCGACGCCTGTTACGGTAGAATTATTTGCAGACGGGGTAGTAATGCTCACTCCCGTGCAACCGCCCGTACAAGTCCATGCACCTGTTCCAACAGCGGGAACATTAGCCCCAAGCGTAAAAGAGCCGTTGTTACACTGGGCTGCGTTTGAACCTGCATTAGAAACGGTCGGGTTTGCATTTACCGTAACGGTCAGGGTATTGGAAGACGGCGCAGCTCCACAGGTGGCTTCCGTTGCATTTCTTTTGTAATAAGTGGTGGCGGTAAGCGCAGGAGGAGCATAAGTTGTAGCGGTTGCACTCCCTATATTAGCAAAAGTAACATTATCGGACGAAGATTGCCATTGATAGCTCCACGAACTGTTTCCTCCGGTTGCCGAAGCGGTATTGGTAAAAGCTGCCGGCGTACTTCCGGTGCATATCGTTTGACTGGAAGCCACGGTACCTCCCGAAAGCGGATTATAAACCGTAATGTTAATATTACTGCTCGTCGCAGGGTTATTGGTTATACATGCGTCTGTAGTATTGGTTAAAATACAACTGATTGCATCTCCATTGGCTATTGTCGTGCTGGTATAGGTTGAACTTGTCGCACCTGATATGGCGACATTATTCTTTTTCCACTGGTAAGCCGGTGCACTGCCTCCATTTGTCGGAGTTGCCGTGAATGTTAAACTTTGACCGGAACAAATAGTAGTAATGCCTCCATCAGCTATGGTTACGCTTACAGGCAGGTTTGGGTTTACCGTTACGGTTACTGTTCCGGTATTGCTGCAACCTGTTGCGGTAATCGTTTCCGTTAAAGTATATGTATGAGAACTTGCAGGGCTGGCGGTAGGTTGCGAACTTGTAGCATCATCCAGTCCGGTGGTTGGAGTCCAACTGTAAGTATGACCGGCTGTTGAGGGAGCGCCGATAACCGCACTGCCTCCACTGCAAATGCTCGCATTGCTTCCTGCATTGGCGGCAGGCAAAGCGCCTACGGTGAGCGTAGCAGCACCCGAAGTGCCGCAGGCGGTAACGCATTTATATAAATACCCGTTGCTTGCAGTGGTAGTAATGCCGGATAAGCCAAGCGTCCCTGTAGTGTAGTTGGAATAAGTCGGGTTAGCCCCGGCAACCGTAATGTTACTCCAGTTTGGCGTACCCGGACAGGTAGTGCAAACCTGCCATTGATAGGTTACGCCGCCGGAAACAGTAAAACTTATAGCAGGTCCGCCAAGACAATAAGTAACATTGGATGGGCTTGTAACACCGGTCGTTGTTGAACAAGATTTGATATTTGAATAAGCCAGCGATACAGAACATGAATTATATGCCCGAACCTTATAATAATAGGTCGTACCTGCCGTCAAACCCGTAACATTATAGGATGTTACATTCAGTACATCCAGGTAATTATAGGAAGGAAGAATATTGGCATCGAAATTAGGGTTGTCCTGCGTGGAAACATCCAAATAATATCCACTTGCATCGGCTACTGATGACCAGTTTGCAGTCAGGGAAGAACAGGTTTGACCCGAACCGACATTGGCAGTTAAGGTAGCATTAGCTACGGAAGGCAACGTGGAAAAACCCTGAACGCTTGATGCAGGTCCTGTGAAGCCGCAGCTATTGTTAATTCCTGCAACATAAAAATAATAGAGCGTTCCGGTAACTAACCCGGTAGCTGTAACGCTTGTACTTGAACCAGGTATGGTAGTCGTGCTGAAATCGGGAGAGCCGAATAACGGGTCATCATCCACCACCACCTCGTAATGTTCAGGTGCGGGAGAAAGGGGGGGCCAGTTCACATCAATGGAAGTGCATTGAGGATTTGTTCCCGATGGGTCACCGGGTGTGGCAGGCGTTTGAGTAACCTGCACCACCACTGTTTTTGTCTGGGTGCCTGCTCCGTCAATTACCGTAACGGTATAGGTAGTAGTAACCGCAGGAGTGGCAACAGGATTATAAATATTTACATTGCTTAAGCCCGCCGCTGGGCTCCATGTGTAAGGATTAGGAATATAGCCGCTGTTATCGCCTCCATCCGAAGTCAGTTGAATGCTTCCTCCATTACATATTGTTACCGGCGACATTACCTGCAACCCGAAGGCATCCGTAACAACCCCTCCGGCAGTAACCGGCGAACATTCTCCTTTACCCTGGAAATCCACGCATAGTTCTCCACCCAGGTCATCATCAATTTTCAACTCGTAAAAGTCGGTAACAGGAACCTGCTGAAGAGAAATGGTTTTGCAAACTCCGATAGCATTCGCTTTAATTTCCGGCTGATTAGGAACTGAAGACTGGCTCGGAATAATTACATCTTCTCTTGTGGTGGGAATACCGAGGCACGACCAGTTTCTATAATCCATCCAGTCCCTGCTCTGGCTTCCGTTCCACCTGCTGATTGACCCTGAAAAAGCAACCGCAAACAAACCGGAACAAACAGAAGGAGCCGGGCAAACATTGGTAACACACACCCTGAATGAACCCGGAAGCGCTAATGGTCCAGAAATCCAGGTATCTCCCGTTCCATTATTGGGATTACCTCCTGTTACATTGTTATAAGTTACATTATCGGTAGAGAATTGCCACTGCCATGTAGTGGCGGTATAACCGTTAGTTGAAACTGTTGTCGTTGAACCGGAACAAATCGGTGTAATACCCGTTACAGTCCCTGCATTCGGAGCCGCCGGAACCGTAACATGGAAAGTTGCAGCGGTACTGCTGCCGCATGAATTGATGGCATAAACCGTTACATCACCGGTTACAGCGCTATCTCCTGCCGTTACATTGATTGAATGTGTCGTTGAACTGCCCGACCAGCCGGGAGGCAAACTCCAGCTATAGGTAACCGTCGGGTCGGAGCTACTTGCGACAACATACCATTTGATGTCTCCATGACAAATGATATTGGGATTGTCACCAAGTCCACCACTGAAAACCGGCTGCGCAGGAGAACTATTTACAGTTACGGCAATTGTTCGCGGAGGGCTGCTGCCGCATGGATTATCGGCTGTTACGGATACGTTCCCGCTCACGGAGCCGACAGTTGCAGATATTTGTGCAATCGTGGCTGTTGTTGACGAAGTTCCCGTCCATCCCGTAGGCAATGACCATGTATATCCCGTTGCTCCGCTAACCAGGGTAATCCAATAGTCATTGGTTGTTCCGGAACATACGGGATTAATCCCAACGATAGCTCCCGGCTGTGCCGGAGGACCTGGTGATACCGTTATCGTAATATATGCTGAATTTGCCGTTGAACATGTTCCGTATTGCACTACTGCCCTGATATAAGTGGTAGCGGTTAATGCGCCGATTTCAGCGGGAGTTAAGGTAGTGGTAGTATTGGGTATGTCAGTTGCCGGAGCAAAGGAGTTATTGGCTGATTGCTGCCATTTAACAACAGTTCCCGTATTACCGCTCAAAAAGAAGTTTGAAGAGGGTTGATTTCCACTGCATATTGTTTGGTCGGAAGATACCGAACCGCCGACAGAAGCGGATGTTACCGTAATAACAACTGAAGCGGAATTTGCAGGAGCACAGCCACCGCTTTGTAATACAGCACGGAAATAGGTAGTTGAAGAAAACAATGGCAACATGTTTCCGGGAACTAAGAAAGTATTGGTAATCGCAATATCCGTCCAATTGGCAGCATCAGGCGATTTTTGCCATTTAACAATACTTCCCGTATAACTACCCGCATCTAACGAAATAACAGCAGGTGCGCTGCCACTGCATATTGTTTGAGCCGATGAAACCGTACCCCCAACAGATGCCGGAATAACAGTAACCTTAATATAACCGGAATTTACCGAAGGACACTCACCGTTCCCGTTTTGTACGGCAGCCCTGAAATAAGTGGTCGAAGCCAGTGTCCCTATTGTTGCTCCCGGCAATATTGGAGTGGGGTCGGTAATGGACGTATAAGGCGAAAAGGAATTATTGGCTGATTGTTGCCATTCGGTAATAATGCCTGTATATCCGCTCAAGGTAAGGTCAGCTACTGCTGCACCATTGCAAATTGTCTGGTCGGAAGAAACAACACCGCCAACTGACGGCTGGGTTACTGAAATGATAACATAGTCGGAATTAAGGGAAACGCATACCCCGCTTTTCACCACCGCCCAGAAATAGGTGGTAGCTGTCAGAGCGCCGATGCTTCCGGCAGTCAGTAACGTGGTGCTGTTTACAATGTCAGTTGGAGAAGTATAGGGCGCAACAGTTGAATATTGCCACTTTACCACATTTCCGGTTTTTCCGCTCAATGTAAGGTCAGATAAGAGGGTGGCTCCGCTACAGATGCTCTGGCTTGCTGAAACCATCCCGCCGACAGTTGTTGTATTCACTGTTACGGAAGCAGGAGATGAATAAGAAGATGAACAAGCGCCGTTTTGAACTAATGCCCTGAAATAAGTTGTAGCAGTCAATGCACCTATGCTTGCCGCAGTCAAAGTAGCCGTTGTATTGGCTATCACTGTCGGAGAGGTAAACGCTGCGTCAGCGGAACTTTGCCATTCAACAATGCTTCCTGTATAACCGCCCAGTGTGAGGTCGGAAGAAGGTTGACTGCCCGTACAAATAGTTTGGTTTGATGTAACCGAACCGCCTGCTGATGAAGGGTCAACTGCATTTACCGTTAAAACAGCCGGGGTGGAAGTAGCCGAAGGAACGCAGGCGCCGCTCACCACACACTGATACTCCCAATTATTGTTTGCACCCACAGCGCCGGTAAGATTCAATGTCGGAGTTGTCCAGTTCGCATAAGTCGGATTAGCGCCCGCAGCAGTAATATTTGTGAAATTAGCGGGGTTACCGCACGAGCCGGTGCAAACCTGCCATTGATAGGATAATCCTCCTCCGCTCGCCGAGACAGTAAAATTTGCATCACCACCTCCGCTTGTGCATGCAGTTGCATCCTGCGGTTGAGCGGTTATGGAAGGAGCGCTATTGACGACTACCGTAATACAATTGGTCCAGGTGGGAACTCCGCAATCGGGCACTTGTGGAGGAGTCGGCTGGGTGGGCGGAACCAAAGCGTCCACTTTAGCAGCATAGGAGCGTGTTACGGTAAGTCCGGCAGGAGGAGTATAAGTTGCAGCGGTAGCTCCGGGTATTAATATTCCTGTTACATCATCAGGACAAACATCACCGTCAACATAATACCATTGATAAGAATAATAACCATAAGCCCCTGTTGCAATTACCGTCATGGCTGCCGGGTTTCCCGAACCGCAGAAAGATTGGGAAAGCGGAGCAATGTTTACCTGGAACGCAGACAGAACGGTCAATGTATCCCATCTTGAAAAGTAAGTGGAACCACAGGAAGTTACCGCCCGTCTGAAAGTATAGTTACCTGGAAATGAGCTTAATTGAGGAAAATATACTCCCGGGTCAAAAGTAACGGAAGTTGCACCTGCAATATTTTGTGCACTGCCTGAATAATTCGCTATAAATTGCCATTGATAATCATAAGGAGTTTGTCCTCCTGAAGCAGGAATAGACTCTCCGATTTGTAATGGAGTTCCGCCAAGACAAATAGTATCATGGGTGGCGGAAATTGTAACCGGGCTACTCGTAGCGTCAATATAATCCTGCCAAAACAACTGCCCCGGGTCCAGCGTAAGGTCCTCTGTAACGGTAACTGTGTCGGAATAAGCTATGGAGCCGCAGGCATCCGTTGATACTCTTCTGAAACAAACGGTAGGATTAGCTATAATGGCGTTCACCAATAAGTCCTTGTAAGCGCCCGTTCCGTCCGAGTTGACGATATTTGCAAAAATGCCGATGCAATTTTCATCACGCTGCCACTGGTATGTAATTGGCGGAGTTCCCCCCGCAGGTAACGCGGTGGAATGTAAACCGGTCGGATTTAAGACGGCATCATAAGCGTCAAGCGTACCTCCCGGTCAAAGAGACTGGTCGCTTGTTATGGTTCCTCCACTTTGGAGAGGGGACTTAATGGTAATGGAAGCATAAACAGGTATTGACCATCCGCAGCACTGGTCTTTCACAGCCAGCTTCACCTGGTAAATAATGTCGGCGGAGGTATTATTGACAGGTGTAAATGTAATGCTTGAAGCGCCGGAAGTAAGAATCGGAACAGGAATGTTTAACCCGGTGATGCTTCCCGGCGATGATTGTTGAACAACCCAGCTATAATCAGTAACAACCGAATAGGCATTGGGGGTGCATGAAAGAGATACCGTGCTGCCGGTGCAATAAGAACTGTTATTATTAAGAATAACGGGTAATGTGCGGGTAGCGGTGATGTCCACCATGCTCGTGCGGTAATTTGTGGAGGTGCTTATATCTTTCCACCCTGTGGTAGAATAAACAACCGAAACCTCATTTATGCCGGGAGCGAAGCTGGAAGAAATTGAAGTCAGGTCATTCACCAGCGACCCACCGCTCCCGTAGCTTACCCATGTTTCCGAATTTTTAGTGAGCGTATCCTGCGAGTTGGTGCAACCTGTCGTATTGTTATACAATGCCGTAAATACGAAACCGGGACTGGTTGGATTCGGAACAAATCCTCCGCTTCCATCAACATTAACCGTCAAACCCGCATCCGTTCCACTCAAGGCAGGAGCGCTGCCCCCGTTCTGATTAGCTATGGCATAACGAACGCCATTGCCGCCCTGACCGCCCGTTCCGCCCGAACCGCCGTTACCGCCCGTACCGCCGTTTCCGCCACCCGTGCCGCCGGTTCCGCCCGTAGCGCCATTCCCCCTGATTCCGCCCGTTCCTCCTGTTCCCCCTGCTCCATTAGCGCCGGATGCTAAATAGCAATCCTTAATGGCGCCGCCGCTTCCATTGCTCCACAAAAAAATTGAATATGAACTGCCGCCGTAGTCTTGGCTCCGCCGCCGCCGCCGCCGCCGCCGCCGTTTCCGCCTGTCGCTCCCGTTCCTCCCGTTCCGTAACTTGGCACATAATAACCGCCGGAATAAGTGGATGGCTGGGTAGTTCCGGCTGTTCCGTTCGCTCCGGCACTGCAATTGCCACCATTTCCTCCCGCTACGGGTGTTCCGGCGTTAGTTCCTGCCGCGCCTCCCGAACCGCAGGCATTTCCTCCTCCCTGCGGATTCACCGGCGTACATGTGCCTCCGCTGCCGCCGACAGCACCGCCGCCACCCGATGTTCCTGAACTTGCCGCGCTTGTTCCATACCCGCTGCCGCCGCTTCCCGCCGCACCGCCTGCTCCAGCCGCTCCGCCCGCCGCAACAACCGCGCAGCCCGCGTCGCCATTGGTTCCCGGGTTTGAAGTTCCGTCTAAACCCGCAGAGCCGTTATTCCCGTTAACCCCGTTACTGGCTGTACCGCTGGTTATTGCGCAACGGTTGATGGTATAGTTACTCGCTCCGTTCAGCCATAAAGCGTAATTCGATTTACCGTTACCGCTTGTTGTTTGTCCCGATGCATCGGCTGTGTTGATGGTAAGGTCCTGTAACGTCCAGCCGCTCGTACCGTTTGCTCTAAAACCCACCACATCGCCTAAGTTTGCATCGTTATTAGGATTTTCGGTACCGCTGAAATTCAAAATCGTTGCATTGGAAATATCGCTGCTTTTTGTCCAAACGCCCCCCGTATTAATATATCCTCCTTCAATAATTGCATTATCAGGGATGTCAATGTATGTTGCAATGCTATAGCTGCCTCCCGCCATTCTTATATGGTTTCTGGTTCCGCTAACCATGCTTACGGCGACGGCAAACGTAACAGGTGTTTCGGGGTCTCCGCCGGCAGTGTTAACTGTTGTGGGGTTTGTATAAATGAAATTACAGTTCGACTCGAAGATGGTTACCAAACAGGTAGCGCTTGAAAATGAACAAGCGCCAAGGTCCCCGTTGCTGATGGTAAGGGTAACGGTATAATTGCCTCCCGAAGTAAAATTAATATTTGTGGAAGCGGCTAAAGCATCTGAAATAACCGGACCCGCAGGACTGACAGTCCACAGGTAAGTGGCGTTGGCAATAGCCCCCACGGCAGGGGGCTGAATTACCGAAAACTGGTAACTGCCGATTGCGACATGCTGGTTGCAGATAGCGCTCTGGATACCAGGATTAAAAGGGAAATAAGATACCCTGATGCAATTTGAAGCCGCAGTATTGACGGACGAAGAAAAATCCGCGGTACAGGCGGAAGTAAAAACTGCGCGGTAAAGCAGGGTTCCGGGTGTCTGCGGCGGAGTGTAAGTAGCATGTGTGGGCGAACCCGGGTAGCCGCCGGTAGCGCCTGGAATATCTGTCCACGACGCCCAGGAGCAATCGCCAGAAGGAGCGCCGGTATTCGTGCTCACCTGCCATTTCCAATACATGCCGGGCGCTATGCCGGGAGCGGCAACGGCATCAGCAGTAAGCGTTGTCGGAGTGCCGGTGCACAGATTAACATCAGACGAAGGCGCGGCTACAGGGCTGGGAGGCGAGCACCAACTCCAGTAAAGCTGAACTTCCGTTTCCCAGTAAGGGTCGCAGGAAGGGGCTGAATAATAATTGTTCCACTGGCAAACAGGGTCGTTTCTGAAAGAAATTGCCGGAGACAGGGTTGGTCCGCACGGATTGGCATCGTCGAACCAACAACCTGTATCATAAGTTTCATCAGTTCCGCAACCATCCTCTTCCCACGACTCCAGTTGAATCTTGATTTGAGTCGCCGGAGTGCAGTTATGACTCCATATCGTTACGTCGGGTATCGGGTCAAGATAGCTGAAAACGTGTGTAAGTACGCCACTTATAACATCATATTCTCCATCAGGCGGAAACCACCATTCCCCGTCGTTCACATAATACCCGGGATACCCGTCCCTGTCAAGACCATCGTCAACCTCCGCGACAACGCCTGTGGAAGAAATTGCGTTCCAGTCATCGTCCCAACCATACACAACCCACCTGGGATTGTCCTCCGTCCAGTAATGCACATTATAATGTCCTGTAAAAAACGCTTTCGTTTTTACAGTATAATTTACATTCTGCCCGATAGCATGAAAAGAAACTGCAACAAACAATAACAACAATAATCCGAAGAATATCTTTTTCATAAAGAAAACGCTACTTCGTTTTGGCAAAATAAAATGTAACCGGCTTACCTTTTTCTTCGGTTCCGAGCACCAATTCATCCGCATCAACTGAAACCAACTTGTTATACTTTTTATTTGCCGAATTGTTATAGGTAAATACCAGGGCATCACCGCCATCTTTAGCATTCCCGCTTATTTCCCATTTCCCGCTATGCGTAAGTTTTTGCCCGCGATAAAACTGAACATCGGTTGCGCTAAAGACCAGTTTGGTAACTCCCGGAACAAGGTCTTTGCCAAGATAATCCTGAAGACAAACATTGTTATAGGCGCTGTCGGGAATTATCGGAACTTTTGAACCATCTTTAATTTGAACCAGCATGGCTTTTTTATGCACCCTGACGGTATCGGGAGCGACAAGCTTTTTTAACACCCATTGACCTTCCAACAGTGATTGTGAACCGGGAGGTTGTTGCGCCGATGCGGGATTTGCAATCATGAAGAAACAAAGGAAAACAGGCAAAATAAGATAAACGTCTTTCAGGAAGCGTTTTTTAACAGCCGAAAAAAGTGCGGGAAAGGTAAAATCAACCATGTGCGTTTTCCTAATATCAACTAATAATCAATGCTAAAGCCACGTCTTGCTTCAATCAAAACTTCCAAACATCAAATTTGGCTCAAAGCTAACTATTTTTTTTCAATAAACAATACAATTTATCATGCGGTTGTAACGCCAATATTATATTTAGTTTATCTTTATGTGAAGGAAATGTGCTGTCATTGCGAGGGCGAAGCCCGAAGCAATCCTACAGTTATTATAGGATTGCTTCGCTACGCGGAGCGTTGTCATTGCGAGGGCGAAGCCCGAAGCAATCCTATAGTTATTATAGGATTGCTTCGCTACGCGGAGCGTTGTCATTGCGAGGGCGAAGCCCGAAGCAATCCTATAGTTATTAGGATTGCTTCGCTACGCGGAGCGTTGTCATTGCGAGGGCGAAGCCCGAAGCAATCCTATAGTTATTAGGATTGCTTCGGGCTTCGCCCTCGCAATGACAACGCTCCGACTAAATAGCAAATGGGTTTTGCTAAATAGCTGAAGGGTTCCGCTAAATAGCGGAGAGGTTCCGCTAAATAGCGGAGAGGTTCCGCTAAATAGCGAAGGGTTCCGCTAAATAGCGGAGAGGTTCCGCTAAATAGCGAAGAGGTTCCGCTAAATAGCGAAGAGGTTCCGCTAAATAGCGGAGAGGTTCCGCTAAATAGCGGAGTGGTTCCGCTAAACTGCGGAGGGGTTGCGCTAAACTGCGCAAGGGTTGCGCTAAACCGCGCAAGCGTTGCGCTAAACCGCGCAGCGTTTGCGACACACAATTAAACAGCCCGAAAATAAATTTGAAATTACCGCCTTGCTTTTTTAAAGCAAAGGTTAAGGGGGTTATGAATGCGTTATTTTAATGACATTGAAGTGTTGTTACCGTTCCGTTAGAACCTGCGCATCCATTACTTCCGTTACCACCATTACCCGCATTACACGTTCCGCTATTCCCAGAGCTTCCACCACCTCCGCCGCCACCATTAGTACCATTACCTCCATTAATACCGACAGTGCATCCACACGCTCCGCTACCAGCCGTACCACCACCGGTGCCACCGCTATTACCACATTGATTTCCGGCGCCGGTATAGTTCCAGAGAGCAAGTCCACCTGAATTACCAGCGCCTCCTGAACCTCCGTTTGCAGTAACAGCCGGCAGGTTCACGCCTAAACCTGCAGTATTTTTATAATATATCCACACAGTACCACCATTACCGCCGCAGCCACCGCCGCCGCCACCGCCGCCGCCGCCGCCGCCATTTATGCTATTAGCGCCGTTATTACCTACGTTTCCAGAATTACCATTTTGTCCGTTAGCATTAATTGAACCGTTATTGTTTATTGTATTCACATACATAATAACAAACCCTCCTCCCTGTCCTCCAACGCCACCCCATCCTCCCCAACCAGCCACTGTTGCCGCCCCACCGTCTCCACCACCGGCTCCTCCCTGACCACCGGCGCCTGTCAAAGACGGAGGGTTGCCTGCGCTTCCGGCTGTCCCATTATTTGCCGGGGGAGCGCCACCTGTTCCTTTTAAACCACCGGCACCGCCGCTTGTATTATCAGTAATTGTTCCATTGTTTAACAGCGTTCCTGAAACCCAAATATAATGACCTTGCGTATTAAGTGTTGCTCCGGCATTAACAGTTAAGTTTCCATAATTCATGTCAGAAGTCAGGTTTACCGGACTTAGCGCTGCAGTAACAATATAGTCATTGGCAGGACTTACCCCTGTGCCAAACCCAAATACATCCAAATCCGCCTGGGTGCTGGTAATACTACTGCAACCGTTACCTGTTTCCGTAAATACAAGGCGATAAGAATTAACTATGTTACCTGTTGTAGTGATGCTATTAACTGACATGGTGTTAGTTCCCTGACCTCCATAACTGGCTCCAGAAGGAAGATTATTTGACAACGTGCCCCATGAACCACCGTTGTCATACTGCCATGTATAAGAGGTCGTCCCCCATGAATTACCTATTGATGTAGCTATAGTTGTTCCTGTAATATCACCTGAACATAAGGAATTGGTAGCAATTACCGGAGGATTAGAAGTAAATGAAGGTTGTTGATGAACAGTTAAATTTATGGTAGAACTATAAACATTAATACACCCTGAACCGCTTGTAAATAACTCGCAGCGATATTGGTATGCAGACGGGCTGCTTGCTGTTATTCCACTGACAGTCAAAGTAGCAGTAGCTCCGCCATTAGAGGTAACGGCAGAATATCCGGCTCCGGCGGGGAAAGCGTTTACATTTTCCCATAGGGAGGTACCTGTATTATAAACCTGCCATTGATAAGAGTAGGTTCCCGTTCCCTGACTTGCATTAACACTAAAAACACTTGAACCGCCGGTGCATATATCAGTATTTGTAATGGTAGGTACGGATAATTGAGGGTCATTAACAACGGTCATGGTGCAGTAACCGTAAACACTTGTACAACCTGAACCGACGGCGCTTACCTGGCAGCGATAATAATAAGTAGCGGGTACGATAGTGCTATAAGTTGTCGATACGGTAAACCCGGTAGCTGATGTCTGGTTGGTATAAGTCGCCCCCGGCGGAGTATTAACAGGGAGAGAACCACTGGAATACGTTACCCCACCGTCAGTTGAAACTTCCCATTGATAGCTCAAAGGAGGTACGCCTCCTGCTGCTGTAACCGAAGGGGAAAATGTTCCTCCTTTGCATATTGAACCGCTTGCGGGTGTGGTTACGGTCATATCAGGGTAAACGGTAACGATTGCTGTGCTGCTATAAGCATTGGTACACCCTAAGCCGGTTGCGCTTACCTGGCAGCGATAATAATAAGGTGTTCCGGCGGCAATGGCGGGGGTGGTACTTGCTGTTGTTACTGAAAACGTATTGTATGAAGTGGGGTTGGTATAAGTCGTTCCTGTAGGAACCCCGGGTGAAACACTGGCAAAAGGAGTTACCCCATTGTCAGGCGAATACTGCCATTGATAGTTCAGGGAAGGAGTGCCGCCTGCGCCGGCAGCAAGGACGGGAGCGAAAGTTCCTCCCTGGCATATACTTAAAAATTGAGGGGCTGGGGTTGGGCTGGGGAAACTCGGGTCGGCTACTACCGAAACCACAGTAGTTGTCGCAGCCGAGGTGCAGGAAATATTACCACCTGTTGTGTATGCCACCGTATTGGTAACAGAATAAGTTCCGTTGTTAGCAGTAGTTACATTGGCGATGGTGGGATTGGCTAAAGCGCTCGAAAAACTATTTGGTCCTGTCCATCCTGGCGTTCCCGTTTCAGTGGAAAATAAAGTAAGGGTGGCTCCGGCACACATGGGCGTATTGCTGCTCACGGCGGTCGGAACAGGCGGAATGGCGTCTATGGTTACGGTGGTGTTTGCATTTAAAGCGGTGCATCCGCCAATTGTATAGGATACTGTATAAATGCCGGCATTGGCTAAAGGTGCGTTAGAAATACTCGGACTTGAAGAGATGCTGGTGAAACCATTAGGACCCGTCCAGCTATATGCACCGCCGTTGTCTGCCGGAAGTACGGTAATGGGTAAGAAATTAAGCGTACTCTGTCCGTCACACAATGGACCGTTGTTGCTTATAGAAATGGAAGTAGGGCAGGAAACCGTAAGCGTAGCAGGATTGGAAGTGGATGAAATTTCACAGGGAATATTGCAGACAACACGGTATTGATAGCCGCTCATGGAATATAAAGCGCCGGTAATAGTCAATGTACTTGTTGTTACACCCGAATAAACCCCTCCGTTAGTCAATGCTGTAAAATCAGAACCGCTGTTAGTGCTTAGCTCCCATTGATAAGAGGCGGTAGGGTCGTTGCCATTGCAACTTGTTGTGAAAGTAGCGTTAGTTCCTGCATTAACTGTTGTATTGGAAGGGTCGGTGGTGGTGATTTGGGCTAACACCCCGTTCCATGCACCCGCCATTAAAATGACGGCTGTTGTTATTGCCATTACCTGGCAAACACGGGTGAAATATGTTGTTACTGTTTTCATCTGAAAAAGATTACACCGAATTACTTTGTGTATTTATTTTTATCTTTCTTAACCTTTCCCGCCCCTGCGCTTTGCGCAAAAACCGCGACCAAAGCCGTCGGCAGTAGCGCTGAAATGAACAGGGGTAATATGTAATTTAATGCTTTCACTTTTTTGTTTATTGTTCTATCTCCTTTACTTCCTGTTCTATGATTAAGATTAATAATATAAGATAACTGCGCCGGCAGCGCCATTACCACCAATCTGGATAGCAGTCTTATCATATCCCCCGGCACCACCGCCACCATAAGTGTTGCCGTTACCTCCAGCAGCGTTTCCAATAACCGATGTACCTCCAGCGCCACCAGCCCCACCTCCAACTGTTGTTCCTGTGCCTGCTCCTGGAGCGCCAGCAGCGCCACCGGCACCAGTTGAACCAGCCCCGCCACCACCACCACCTGAATGGACGTTAGAAACACCCGTTCCACCACTACCTCCTGCATAAACTTGATTGCCAATACTTGAAGCACTTGAGCCGGTTCCTTTTGGACCGTTAGTACCTCCATTACCATGAGCTCCACCTTGCGCATATACTGTACCAACGGTACTAAACCATGATGCAGAACCATCCGTCCCATTATTAGCGCCTGCCGCTCCTCCACCTCCTCCGACATTACCTGCAGTATTACCAACTGCAAAAGCATAAGTGGTAGGATTCGAAACAGCAACGCTGTTTTTTCTTGCATAAGCGCCTCCTGCACCACCACCACCTGCAAAACCATTACTTGCGCCACCACCACCACCACCACCACCGCCGCCATAACACTCAACTGCAACAGAGGTAACACCGGGAGGGCATGTCCATGGAGATGAAGATGTAAGGATAAATATCTTTTGCACTCCTAAAGGAATTGTAGCTGTTGTGGGGCATACTCCGTTTGAATAAACAGTAACCAAATAGGTTGTTAAAGATGTAGGAGCAACTACGGGATTGGAAATAGTGGATCTGCTGTGGTCTAATGCCACCCCTGCTGAGTCCCATAGATAGGTTAAAGCTGAACCTGTCGGAGTAACTGAAAGTTGAGAAGATGTATTACCCGAAGTAATGAAATAGTTTGTTGCACTTCCGGGATATTGAATAGTATTGGTTGAAGATATGGCACCTACAACTGGAGGAGCTACTAATGTTTGCGTACCGCCTGCGGCAGTTGTACTGCCTGCGGTAGTGCAAGTAGAAGTAAGATTTGTAGTGGCTATTCCATTAACAGCAATAGTATGACCGTTAGTAACCGTGCCGGCGATATCTGCAACAATCCATAAATAATAGGTGCTGCCGTTGGTAAGCGTAGGACTTGTGAATGCAGGAAATGTTTGCGTTCCTGCCGTTGCGACAGAAGCGGTATTGATAGTAGCAAGCGTAGTAGTTGTTGAAAATGTGCTGGTAGTGGTGTAATACAATTTAAAATCGGTAATGTCTGCAACTGCGTAAGTTCCTGTGGTTACAAAACTAACATCCGTGAGGTTTCCGTCACCGCCGGTAACTGCCAAACTAAAATTCTGTATTTGAACACTTGCCGTTCCAGCACACTGATATGCAGCCGAAGGAGCATTTGACCCTAAAGTGATGGTGCAGGCGGCATTTACCGTTGTGGCTGTTGAGGAAGTCGCTGATGCTGCCGTACATCCGTTACCATCGGTATAATTAACAGTAACTGTCTTGCTGCCGGTGGTCAGGTATTGCAAGGTAACCGTATTATGTGTGCCATCACCTCCTGAAATAATAGTATAATCAGTGCCTGATGTTCCGGGAAATCCCCATACATAACTTGTCATTCCCGATTGAGTGGTATAAGTTTCATTCGAACCGGCACTTACAGGTCCTGCTCCGGGTTGGGCTGTAAAAGTAACGGTTGGCAGTGCATTCACGGTTACTGTTGCAGTTTGTTGGCAGCCGTTAATATCCGTATAAGTTATTACGCTTGTACCTGCTGAAACTCCGGTTACTGTCCCTGTTGTACTGTTTGTACCTGTTACTGTTGCAACACCTGTACTTGCTGAAACCCAGGTGCCGGAAGTTGCCGGTGTGCCTGAACCGGTTAAGGTAGTGGTACCGGTTCCACAAATAGTTAAAGTGCCTGTGATGGTAGGTAAAGCATTCACTGTTACTGTTGCTGTTTTTTGGCAGCCATTAATATCTGTATAAGTTATTACGCTTGTCCCTGCTGAAACTCCGGTTACCGTCCCTGTTGTGCTGTTTGTGCCGCTTACTGTTGCAACACCTGTACTTGCTGAAACCCAGGTGCCGGAGGTTGCCGGCGTACCTGAACCGGTTAATGTAGTAGTACCGGTTCCACAAATAGTTAAAGTGCCTGTAATGGTAGGTAAGGCATTCACCGTTACTGTTGCAGTTTTTTGGCAACAATTAATATCTGTATAAGTTATTACGCTTGTACCTGCTGAAACTCCGGTTACCGTCCCTGTTGTGCTGTTTGTACCGCTTACTGTTGCAACACCTGTACTTGCTGAAACCCATGTGCCTGAAGTTGCCGGTGTGCCTGAACCGGTTAATGCTGTGGTGGAACCGGCACAAACAGTTAAAGTGCCTGTGATGGTGGGCAACGCATTCACAGTCATGTTAATTGCACTGGAAGTATAAGGACTACCCGTAGGACAAGTTACGCCGGTGCCAACAGTCAACACACAGGTAATTGCATCGCCGTTGGCTAAAGCAGCAGATGAGTAAGTAGATGATGTAGCTCCGACAATATTATGTGTATTCTTTTGCCATGCATAGCCGGGATTTGTCCCTCCATTGGCGTTTGGAGTAGCTGTAAAGGTAACACTCGCTCCTGAACATTCAGGGTTGCTGCCCGCTGTTATCGCAATGCTTACGCTTACAGCGCTGTTTGCATTTACATTAACGGTAACACTTCCCGTGCCTGTGCAGCTATTATTGTCAGTAACAGTAACATTAAAAGTTGTATTAGTTGTCAAAGCATTCGTAATAGTGTTTTGAGCAGTTGGGCTAGCCACAGAACCGGCAGGAGTCCATGAATAAGTATAAGGAGATGTTCCGCCGGAAGGGTTTGACGACAGCGTTGTTGTAGTTCCATTGCATATAGGCGAAGCAGCAGCAGCGGGAGCCGTTGCAGGACTTGTATTGACCGTTGCCGTTACATCAAAGCGAGATGTGCTTTCACAACCGCTTACTGTTTGACTTGCATAATAATGCGTACCGTTTACCAAAGCTGTTGTTGTTGCCAGGGCAGAACCACCGCTGGAGGCAGCGTACCATAGAATAGCTGTTCCCGTTGCTGTTAAACTTGCTACGGTGGGGTTATCACCGCTACAGAAACTTTGAGCGGCAGTGCCTGTGGGCGCTGCCGGAATTGCATTTACCGTAACGGTAACAGTTCCTGTTACTGTGCATGAATTGTTATCAGTAATCGTAACGGTATAAGTAGTAGTTGAACTTGGGTTTGCAGTAACAGGCGTCCCTGTAGTTACACCACTTATTGCGGTTGAAGGAGCCCACGAATAAGTATAAGGGCTTGTTCCGCCGCTACCCGCTGCCGACAAGCTTGAAGTGCTGCCATTGCAAATGGTTGATGGAGCAGCAGCAATACTGTTCACGGCAGGACCAGCATTTACCGTCATGGCAATTGTATTGGAAGTTGCAGGATTACCCGTAGGACATGTTGCATTAGAAGTCAACACACAGGTAATTGCATCGCCGTTGGCTAAAGCAGAAGATGTGTAAGTAGATGATGTCGCCCCGCCAATATTAACTCCGCCCTTTTGCCATTGATAGGAAGGCGAAGCGCCTCCATTGGTTGGAGTGGCTGTAAAAGTAACACTTGTCCCCGAGCATATTGCTCCCGCAGGGCTGGCGGCAATGCTTACGCTTACGGGATTGTTTGCAGGCACCGTAACGGTAGCGGTTCCTGTGGCGGTGCAGCTATGTGCGTCAGTTACGGTAGCTGTATAGATGGTGGTGGAAGTCGGACTTGCTATAACGGAAGCGCCTGTGTATGTATTCAGGTTACCCGGGTTTGGTGTCCAGGCATAAGTGTAAGGGCTTGTACCTGATGCGCCCGTTGCAGTAATTGTTGAAGAACTGCCGGAACATATTGATGCGGGCGAAGGAGAAGCGCTAACTGTCGGAGCGGTATAGAATAAGAGTAGCGCAACTTGAGATTGAACAGTATTGGAACAACTGCCGGTAACATTACAGTAGTATTGATAATTAACATAAGTCGCCGGAACATTGGTCAGGGTTAAACTTGGAGTTGTACCGCCGCTGTAAAGCCCTCCGGTAGCATTGCTATATGAGCCACCGCCATTTGTTGACACCTTCCATTGGAAAGTATAAGCAGGGTCATTGTCGGTAACAACGGTAAAGGTAAAATTTGATTGCGGGCAAATAGTATAGCTGGGTTGCAAATTTGTATTAATGACAGGGTCGGAAGTAATTGTCAATGTGGCGGGATTAGAGGGAGTTCCGCTACAACCTGCAATGCTTGCGATACACTTATACTGATAGCCGGTTAAGGATGCAGAAACATTTGGAAGCGTCAGCGTAGCTGTTGCGGTGCCTGAATAAATTGCATTGTCCGAAAGGGTTATCCAGTTCCATATTCCGCCATGATTACCATACTCCTGCCAACTGTATGAAGTTGCGGTGGGTGATGTAACGGTAAAAGTAACATTAGTGCCAACGCAAACTGAACCTGCCGGTGATTGTACAGGGTTTGTAACGGTGGGCGCTGTATTAACGGTCAGCGTAGCAGTATTTGTTTGAACCATTTGACCGCAAGCCGTAACCTTGCAATAATAGGTGTTTCCATTCATCCCTGCCGTAGCATTGTTGACGTTCAGCGTTGCACCCCCTGCACCCTGGCTGACGTTGTTCACAAACCATTCATAAGAGGGGCTGTTTGCGGCTGTGGTTACGGTAAAACTGGTATTATCTCCAACACATAAGGTGGTATTTGCAAGCGGAGGCGCCAATGGATTTTCCGGTCCGCTTAAAGTGGTTACCGAAGTAACATCGTGAACAGTGCTTATACCGCAGGCATTCGCCGGATACACGCGGTAGAAATAAGTAGTCCCCGCCGTCAGTCCCGTTACACTATAAGAGATAACATTACCTGTATTTAGGTGATTATAACCTGCAACCATATTTGCAGGTGCAAAAGTATTATCCCCGGTACAAACATCCAAGAGGTAATAAGTAGCTCCGGCAACACTGTTCCAATTCGCCTGAAAGGATGAGCAGGTAATGCTGGATGCTAAGTTGGTTGATGCAAGAGCGCCCGTTACATCAGCAGTGGTAGGAGCAGTAACGGTTCCCCAAAAACTGTTAGCGCAAATATTTTCCGCCCTCAACTCAAAACCATAAGTATGCCCCGCAGAAAGACCTGTTACAAGGTAGGAGAGTGAATTGCCGGGAAGATTGCTATAAGTAGTTTGATAGACATTGGTATTATCCGGAAAACTGACCTCAAGGGTAAAAGTTGATGGTTGAGGCGAAATAGGAAGCCAGTTTACCTGGATAGAACTACAGCCGGGATTTGATGTTGTTACGGTTGGTGTAGCGGGTTGCTGCAAAACTGTAACGGTTTGCGTAACTGTTTCAACATGGATAGCATCCACAACAGTTACGGTAAATACGGTTGTTGCGGTGAGGGTGGTCGTCGTAACATCATGCTGGTCGGCAGATGCTGCTATAAAGGCGGATGGTTCCCAATGATAAGCAACACTATAAGGATTGGCAGGATGTGTGGAATGGGTCCAGTCGTGGTCGCCTCCGTCAGCATCCAGCGCAGCCGTCTGAACTCCATCATTACAAATTACGCCTGATGAAGGCGTAACCCATGCCTTGGCAGGGGTACATTCCCCATGTCCCTGGTAATCTACGCAAAGCAGCGCGAAAGCATCAGCATCAATTCCTACTCCACATTCATTACTTATAACGTCAAAGGTTATCTGGCGGGACACTGCTGTGTCGGGACCATTTATCACCGGACAACGGGGTACCGCAGAATGGTCGGGAATAACCACATCGTTTCGTGAAATAGGAATACCCTTGCATCCCCAGTTATTAGCATCCATCCAGTCCGTACTTACCGAACCGTTCCACTGGCTGATGC
>Ga0207111_10099_pt1 | contig 23982 bp, 23 predicted proteins | sample Alteio_BWMinHeat_71_FD_153577 | JGI IMG/M metagenome (GOLD analysis project Ga0207111, IMG submission 153577) | Enriched cells from forest soil in Barre Woods Harvard Forest LTER site, Petersham, Massachusetts, United States -... | ecosystem: Environmental > Terrestrial > Soil > Temperate forest >... | reverse complement strand
AAATATTTGGTAATAAAATCTTGACGAGCGTTTCATTAGTTACGCTAGTAATTACCAAAAAGGAGATCCCGTCATGGCAAAGATCGGTCTTTTTCCCAAAGATCCTACTATCCTGAAATTGCGAAAAGAAATGGCACAGCCTACGTTTGTGCCTCCCATGCTTGCAACATTAACAGAAGACTATTTTTCAAACAAAGACTGGATTTTTGAACAAAAATATGACGGCGAACGCTGTCTTGCTTTTAAACATGATGGCAAAGTCGTCCTGAAATCACGCAATAAAAAAATAATAAACGACAAATATCCTGATCTTGTCAAAGCTCTTACACAACAATCAGCAGATAATTTTATTATCGATGGAGAAATTGTTGCGCTCAATAAAAAGGGCGTTTCTGATTTTCAGCTCTTACAAGGGCGTATTAATTTAAGTAATCAAACCGAAATATCTGAAAAAGAACGTTTGATTCCTATTCGTTATTGCATTTTTGATATCATGTATGTCGATCACTATGATATTCGCAAACTTCCCCTTCTTGCCCGTAAAAAAATTCTAAGAAACCTGCTCCAGTACACAAGTAAATTGGTTTACAGTACGCATCGAGCATCTAAAGGACTCGAATTTTTTAAACAAGCCTGCAAAAACCATTGGGAAGGTCTTATTGCAAAACATGCTCAAAGTACCTATGTGGGGGTACGATCACGCAATTGGCTAAAATTTAAATGTGTTATGGAACAAGAGCTTGTGATTATTGGCTATACCAGCCCTCAGGGATCACGAACTGATTTTGGAGCGCTTCTTGTAGGCTATTATAAAGATAAAAAACTTCTGTATGCCGGCAAAGTCGGAACGGGGTATGATGTCAAAACGCTCAAAATGCTCGGTGCAAAATTACGAAAATTACATACTGATAGATGTCCGGTTAGTAACTATGATGAATCGAGCAGAAACGTCCATTGGGTCAGGCCAATACTCGTTGCCGAATTTAAGTTTGCTGAATGGACGAAAGCAAACAGATTGCGTGTACCACGCTATCTTGGTCTACGAGATGATAAAAAAGCAAAAAACGTCGTCAAAGAAACATAATAAACGGTAAAGTATTTACTTGGGGTTACATAATTACGTAATCTTTGGACAAAAGTCTTTAGAGTTTATTTTTTACAGGAGTATGTTATGAGGAAATTACTTATGGCAGGATTTTTTTCTGTATTGATGTTATCTGAATTGTCTGCAGCGATGTCTAGTAAGACAAACCCTTCTACAACGACTGCTCAAACTGGCACAAAAGAACATCATCAGGATCAAGGGCACCATGAAGATATGCAGAAACATTATGGTGATATGAAGAAAGATTTTCAAGCATTAGACGCAAGCTTGAATGCAATAGAACCTGCTATTCAAAAAATCTCAGATGCTAATACTAAAACTGCTTTAGAAGCATTTAGAGCTTATGAGATGAAAAAACATGATCTGATGAAAAAACATCATGAGTTCATGGAAAAATCTCATGGCGACTGGTGCAAAGAGCATGGTGGGCATGATCATGACAAAGATGACAAATCAAGCACTCAAAAAAGTTCCCCAAAAGATACGAAGAAAAAATAAGATCTTAATAAGTTTAAAGAGGGGAGATGTAACATCTCCCCTCTTTATTTTCTCACATATTTTATAATGTTTAACGTGATGTCCTCGGTTTTTGAACCAAAGTTATTTTCCTGCTGACTCTGATTTTTGAGCATGCATGTCTGCTTGTTGACCATGTTCTTTTGCTAAATCTTCATGATGTTGAGCCATTTCTTGATGCATGTTCTTCTGTAAGTCTTGCTGAGCCTTAAGATAATTATAAATGCTTTGCAACGCAGCCTTTGCACCTTCATCACCAACATTTGCAATCTGGCCTGGTACTGCAGCAAGATCTGAATCTAATGATTTTAATTCAGTTCCCATCTCTTCATGACTTTGTTGAGCTTCTTCATGACCTTTTTTCTCAGTCATATGCAACTTCTGCATATCTTTATTATGTTTTTTCTCCGTATCTTTATTTTTTTTATAAAAAGTATTGAAATCAACTTTAGTCGCTTTATCCCTTTTTGCTTCATCAACTTTGCTTCTCATCGCTGATAATCCAGAAACCATCATCGCGCACGCGATAGCTGTCATCAGTAATTTCTTCATAATAAAACTCCTTTGTATAGAACAAACTTATATCTCTATCTCAAGAGTATCAATATTAAAATACAAATAGCAATTATTTAATTAAAGATCTTTACCCAAACCTGTAAAATTACCAAAAAAACCTAAAAATCACCTGTTTTATAGATTTAAAAAAACCCTCTTTTTCTATAAATAACGTATAAATAACGTCCTAAGAGTTTTAAATAAGTCCCGAAAAAAACTATTTTTAATAAGCAAAAAAGTTATAATAAACACCGGTGTCAAATCTTTATAATTTTTTTATACAAAAAAAGGGTCGAAAAATGGTGCAAGCTGTACGTTCTATCATGAAAAAATTTCTTATAATAAGCGTTTTTATTACATGTGGATCTTGTTTTGCTTTAACAGACGAAGCAAAATCAAAAGGTTTTGTTTATCTTCACGATGTAGACCCGACAATTCTTGTATCTTTACGATATAACACGCAAGAAAATTTTTTAGGAACTACTGTTACGGGATATAAAAAACCGGTTGTTATACTTACCAAGCAAACAGCAGAAGCGTTAAAAAAAGTACAAGAAGATGTAAAAAAAGACGGCTATTCTCTCGTTATCTATGACGCATATCGTCCTCAACAAGCGGTAAACCATTTTATGACCTGGAGCAAGAACGTCGCCGATCAATTAAAAAAAGCACGGTATTATCCTCGTGTCGACAAAGCAAAAGTATTTGAACTTGGCTATGTAGCCGAACGTTCGGGACATAGCAGAGGCAGTACCGTAGACCTTACGCTTATTAAAACAGGGGCATCGCTTCGTCCAATAGAGGCAATAGAAGAAAAAAAACGTACGCTGTTAGACGGCTTTACTATAACTCTCTTAGACGACGGAACCGTTGATATGGGTTCGTCGTTTGATTTATTTGATAAAGCTTCTCATTATGAAAATGATCTTATTTCTCATGAGTTTAAAACATTAAGAACTTATTTAAAAAACAAAATGGAAAAACGTGGTTTTAAAAATTATGCTGAAGAATGGTGGCATTTTACGTTGAAAGACGAGCCATATCCAGCGACAAAAGATACCAGTTACTTTAATTTTCCTGTAGAATAAAGTTATCCCATAGTATTTCAAAAACTAAAACCCCCTTATTTGTTTCTCGCTTAAACAAATAAGGGGGTTTTGATCTAAAAGCTGGACACTGTTCTCATTTTTAACCGATTAACCTATCAATTTTAATTTTCGCTTGCAAGCGAATCTCCCACATCCACATTTTTACCTCCAGAACTTTCATCTTGATCGGTCCCTTTAATCACCTCATCACCAATTGGTCTATCGAATTTCTGTGGACTATCGGCCCCCTTATCACCAGCTCCTTCAAGCACCTCATCGCCGATTAATCTGTCAAATTTCTGTGGACTGTCCTCAATATTTGGAATATTTATGTAGCTACCCCCTATTAATAAATTTGATCCGTATGAAACCTGATAGGAATCTGGGGGATTCGTTCCAGATGCCGTCGTCGTTGTATCTTGAGTCCCCTGCTGACTAGTCATAGTACGACTGGGATTTTTTCCAGTAGCTTGGGTACTTGTAGTCGGTTGCGTCCCTTGCTGACTGGTCGCAGGCTGATTATCAGTCATACCTACATCAGCGTACCGTTGAGATTGGCTGGTTGACGTATCTTTAAATAAACTAGAAGCTTTTATGGTTTTCGGCGTTTTACTTCTTGATGATGTTTTTTGCGAAGAAGAATGTTTTACTGGAGTTCTTTCATGTTTTTGTGGTGTGTGAGAAGAATGACCTTTTGAACTTCGTGTATGTTTTTGCGATTTCTTACTTGATCGATGACGTGGCGAACTTTTGTGCTTATTTGATCGATGACTTGCTGAACTTTTATGTTTGCTTGATGAACCGTACTTACTCGTTCGTCCATGTGCTGAACCTCGAGCGTGAGAGCTTTTTTTTGATGATCTACTTTTGCTTGAAGATCTCTTTGAACCATATGATCGAGATGACCCAGATGATCTATGACTTGATGTTGGTGATGCGCCTAAAGTCTCCATATCAGAACCCAAGAGAGCTGCCAATATACATGAAACAATAAATAATCTCATAACAATCCCACCCCATACTAAAAACAGACAGATTATGACACGTGATACTTTATAACGTACCAACTAACCTGAAACAAGCACAATGATTGATTGTTTTTTGATAGCTCTTGGTTACACTAGAAAGTATGAAAAAAGTAACAAAAAAAATAATTTTCGGGATAATAAGTTTTGTATTATTGGGCATAGGGCTTGCATGGTGGGTGCTTGCAAACACGCCAGACCCAAACAAACCGTGCGCATTCTGTGATCCTGTTGTATTACAAACACATACATTTTATGAAGACGAAACGGTCAGATGCTTATGCACGCATAAGCCCGTGGAACCTGGTCATTGTTTAATTGTACCTAAACGACATATCGAACGATTTGAAGAAACATCAGAAGAAGAAGTTATAGCAATTGGTCGATCGATAAAAAAAATTAACCGAGCAATACAAAAACTTAATGGCCCTTGCTCGTATCTTATTTTACAAAAAAATGGGGCTGAAGTCGGACAAACCGTCCCACATGTTCATGTGCATTATATCCCAAAAAAAGTAACCCATAACAAACTTACAGGCTACGGTCTTTTGTGGGATTTTATTATTGACCCATTCAAAAAACCGTTAAAAAAAGAACAAATGGCTGAATGTGTTAAGACTATGCAGCACGCAATAGCACGTACATAACTATAATTACGTAATAATTTTTATACAAGCTCTGCCGTTGCCAATGTCAGGATAGTGCCCCATGACGACTCTTGTGCAAAACGTATTGTTTGATACGAAGGGTCAACATGATAATGCGGGAAATACACTGAAAGTCCATGCGCTCTGCCGGTAAGGTCTTGACCACAACAATGTGCAAAGACGGCATTTTCTATAGATTCACAAATACAGGTAAGTGTTGCACTTAAATTACTTACCTGTATAGACGGCTTAAGAAGATTGATCTGTTTGTTAAACGAATCGATAAGTGTGTACATATCAGTATACATCGGAAAAAGACACAAGCTATAACAGGTATTATGTGCACGTCTCAGCGCCTGCCTGATCGGTTTGGTGCCATATATGTCTGCACATTGGGCAATTTGTTGCACAGCCTGATCGAGTAACGTTTTTATCTCGGTAACTTTTGAAAGATCAAGCGCTGTCAGCGTGTAAATCCCACTCACACTCGATGCAGAATTAAGAGAAATAGCATCAGACGACTGTTTGTAATAATCTTGAAACGTTTTTACGAACGCAGCAGCAACATCACGTGGGGCTTTTGCAGGGTCGTTAAAGACTTCTCCAAAGCCTCCGTAATTCCAGCCGTCTTTTGATGCGCAGCTCTGCACCCCAACAAGATAGTTGGCAAATGGTTCAAACTGATAGCCAATTTCAAGCATCGCTCCCATACAGGTATCAAAACCCACGATATCAATTTTTCGACCTAACATCGTATAAATACTGGTAAAAGCAGTAATCAGGTCGTTATTGGTTAAATATTCCCGAGGCTCTATAGTAAACATATAGCCTCGATGTTGCTTATGATGTTCACTCGTAAATAACGATCGCAATGGGCATGCAGCCTGATTGTCTTGGAAAATTTCGTCAGAATCAAGATGATTGGCATCTGAAAGCACATCTGGTTCTGTCGTCCATTTTTGGAGTACTTCATTGAATTGTGGCTCTAAAGCCCCATGGCCATGATCCCAAAAAAGAACCATCGTGTTATCAGACTGATAATTTCCAAAAGCCCACTGCACCCCATCAATAAAGTTTTGTACCCTATCACTGCCAAGTGCAATAGCTCGTATGGGTATTAACATACTGTTTTGCATAATATAGCGATAGGCTATAGAGCCAACGGCATGCAATTGTATTACGATAGTGACGTTATTAGGCACTTGGGCAAAGAGCGCATCTGAAATATTTTTTATTGCCATATCACTGAGTGAATCGCTTGAATCTGCATACATGAAGACCGTCCAGGTGTTACTATATAGTGGTCTAATACTCGATAGTATAAAAAAAATAAAATACTGTATGTATTTTTTCATAAGAATTCCCCTATCCCCCTATAAATATTTTTATATCCCAATATTTATTAAACTATACTTTGATTTTACAAAGCAAATAATTTCAAAAGATTACTGTTTTAGCGCTATATACGAAACAGAATAACGTAAAGTACTCTAAAATATCGATTTGTCGTGTATAATCATATATTGATACGTTGTGTAAACCCTTGAGCATGAGCGAGTGTAAAGCATGAAAAACAAAATTTTAAAATTATTACGAAGCTTGGACCAAAACGATATCGCAGCGATTACAACGCATGCAGTTTTTGGCCGAGGACTCGACTATTTTTCAGGCGCTCGCGTTCTTGCGTTTACCTGGTCTGAAAATACTTCAGAGCTTATTGCGCTGATTCGTGGGTCATCTGGACCGTATCAAATTAAGATTACGTATAACGATTTTGATGATCAAGAGAGTCTTGAATATCACTGCACTTGCCCAGCATGGGATCAATACGATCAATGCAAGCATGTTATTTGTGTCTTACTCACAGCATCACATATCTTGAACGATCAACCAATACCAGGTTTTTCGAGCATGCAGCTCAAAGAACAGCTACAAAATAATAATCAAAATAATACTATCGAGACACATACAGAAACAAATACAAGCAAGAGCTCTCGACAGAAAAAATCGCTGCATGTACATCTGGTCCCACTGGGTGATACCAACGTCATGCACCCACGCTGTACTATAACGCTCTTCGATGGTGACACGCAATTACAAGCGACTTCACTCGCAACTCCTGCGGAGTATGCGCCTTTCTTAGATAAAAATTTTGAGCCCGAACAACGTGAAAAACTATTTCGCGATATCTTAACGAAGAAAAAATTTACGATTCCTATTATTGTGCACATGAAATATGAGCAACTTTCGGTTACACCCTCTCAAGATCTTATAGCAGATCAAATAACCGAACTTGATATTACTGATAATATTATTACCGTCAAACAGCTGGCTATCGTGCCAGGCCAAGAGCCCATGCAGGAAATTATACGGGTTGGTTTAAGATTAATTGTTGATAGTATGCACAAAAAGCTCTTTATATTACATAAAGATAAGCAATGGGATTGGCCTGAAAAAATTATTAATCATGTTATTAATCAGACAAACTATTCCCAAAAATTTATACCAAAACTTACAATAGAAGACGATGAACCTGACCTACAACTGTTTTTGAAGCAAAATAAAAGTGGCTTTCCTGTTATCAGCACCCCATTTACGCTTACGCCAATGGCATTTAATCGAAGCTTCCCGCTTATACTAAATAATACACACGAGTTATCGTCATATATTTTTAAACAAAACGAATCTTCCGTAACGCCTGCTCATATTCGCCCCACACACGCTATTTCAGGCAAGATTGATAGCAGACAACATATTTTGCTCCAGCCTCAAATACTTATAAACGATCATGTTATACCGTTAGATTACCGATTGTATCGTTATTTAGCAAAAATCGATCATACACTTCCAAGCTGGTTACGCACAAAAACTCGGCGGGTAATACTAGAAAAAACAATTTTTTCACTCATTGGTATGTATAATCCAACTAAAGCACATACGCTTATAAAAACAACTGCTGAACAACTCTGGATCGACGGCCCAAAGTATACTAATAATGCAGAAATCATAAACTATCTTAACCTGTTTTATGATACGTTTTTAAGCGATAATAATAGAGAAGAAAAAAAACAAGAAGAGCAAATAGTTGCGACCAATAATACATTTTTCAGAATCTCTCTTGATTACCACTTTCTCTGGCAGCCATATAAAATTCTCGCAGATTTTTTTGATGGCTTTTTTATAAATCCAATAGGTCAAGAAGCGGGCTTTAACATACCAATTGATGATTTTTATGAAACTTTTGCAACACTTGAAAAAACACTCACACAACACAATATAGAACTCAGTATTAATGCAAAACAAGTCAAAACAATCTCGCTGGGTATCTCTATTGATGCCTCGCAAACAGAACGCGGCGATTGGTTTGATCTTGCCCCGCATATTCTTTCACAGGGTATCCCACTTACGTATGAACAACGCGAAATGCTTTTTTCTGACAATAGAATGATTGAAACTGCTGATGGGATTGCATTTTTAGATGCACAAACGCGAGAGATTTTAAGAATTCTTGCAACAATATTTTCGACAACAACTAACACAAAACAAAAAATAACACATAATATCGTGCAAATACCTCGTTTACGCATATTAGATCTACTTGAATTACGCAAAAGCGGTGCAACGGTTATCTTGCCACCTCAAGATGAGCTTTTACTTCAGCAGCTCACCAATTTTTCGTCTATTAAACAGATCCCACTTCCAGAGAAATTTATAGGCGAATTGCGTGAATACCAAAAAACAGGTTATTACTGGCTCGCTTTTTTATATAAACATCGACTTGGGGCATGTCTTGCTGATGATATGGGTCTTGGTAAAACCATTCAAACAATTGTATTTTTAGGAGGCATCGCCGAAGGCATCATCGAAAACCATAGTCCCAAGCGTCAACACCTACCCCACCTGATTGTCGTTCCACCAACACTTTTATTTAATTGGCAACAAGAGTTACATAAATTTTATCCAACATTACGCGTTACTATCTATGCTGGCGCTGGGCGTCATAACAATTTTGATAATTATGATATTGTATTAACAACCTATGATACCGTACGGCTTGATATCGATAAACTTAACACATTACAGTTTAATGTTCTTATCTTAGACGAAGCACAGGCGATTAAAAATATAAAATCTGGACGAGCGGCTGCAATACGTCAGCTCAAAAGCATTTTTACCATAACACTTACCGGCACACCATTGGAAAATCATATTGGTGAATACTATTCTATTATTGACGTTGCATTACCAGGCTTGTTACCCGATTATAAAAAATTTATGGCGGTTGCAAAAACAGGCGATCTTGAAAGCGTAATTAAAAAAATGAATACGTTTGTTCTACGCAGAACAAAAGATGCAATACTCAAAGAACTGCCACCAAAAGTCGAATCTAATATTGTATTAGAAATGACCACCAAGCAGCAAAAGGTCTATGCAACGATGGTCACTGAGATTAAACGGGCAATTGATCTGGCCTATCAAACGAAAATAGGAGCTCAAGCAAATATTATAGCACTTACGGCGCTTTTGCGACTCAGGCAAATCTGTGTTTCACCACAGTTGGTCGATAAGCATAATATTTCTGACGCCCCTAAAATCGATTACCTGACTGAAACATTATCAGAGCTCGTTCATGAAAAAAATGCTGCGCTGGTATTCTCGCAGTTTATTACAAGCTTGGACATGATTGAAAAATCTCTTACCCAAGCAGGTCTTAAGTTTTATCGTATAGACGGCTCGACATCCATGGCCCAGCGTAAAAAAATTGTTGAATCGTTTCAACAAAATACAGACGACGTATTTATTTTGCTCTTAAGTTTGAAAACAGGCGGTGTTGGGTTAAATCTTACCCGTGCCAACTATGTCTTTCATCTTGAACCATGGTGGAACCCTGCTGTTGAAAATCAAGCATCTGACCGATCTCATCGTATTGGACAAGAAAAAACAGTTTTTGTTACACGTTTGATTATGCGTCACACGATCGAAGAAAAAATGATGGCACTTAAAGAAGAAAAACTAAAATTATTTAACGACATTATGGATAATGTTGCGAATAAAAAGACGAGCTTATTAAGTAAAAAAGATTTCGATCTCTTATTGGAATAAACAAAGAACTTTATCCAAAAAAGATAATTTCTAGTTTTTTTTAGATTAATTCATTAACTTTATGTTTAGTGTCAGGTAACAAGAGTATAATATAATTTATCACAGGAGTTTAATAAATCATGGCTTACACCGTTAAATCTAAAAAAAGCGGCAAAATGTATAACTTACACTCAAAAGATGTAAAGCTTGCGGGCAACCGTCTACAAAAAATTTATTACTTTGCCGGCGATGTTGGTCCAAATGCGCTTAATGCATTACCAGCTGGATATGAAGTTATAGAAAATGCACGAACCGGACTTCCTATGTTACGAAAAAAGAAAAAATAACAGCCATCTTACTCATAACTTAAAAGCTAAGTTTACGAGGAGATAATAAGATGTTAAAACGAGGTGATACTTTTCATATTGGAGAAGTTTGTCCCGAATCAGGCATTTTTCGTCTCAAAAACGACCAATGTGTTTCAGAAGAGCAACGAGAAATTCCTCTTTCAAAAGGACACACATTTCCACCATGTCGCTCGTGCACAAAAAAAGTTATATGGGAATTTGTCCGGCACGCTTAATTACTATCAATAAATTAAAACACACAGGTTTCCCATTTGATCAAACCTGTGTGTTTTTTTGCTTCTATAAAGTTAATTTTTTTGTTACTTTTCAAGCGAAAAAGCTCGTTAAGCTCGTTAAAATCATAGTAACAGGATAAAAATTATGCGCCCCATTGGATTTTTTGATTCCGGCGTTGGCGGTCTGGGCATTTTTCAGCAGACAACAAAAAAACTACCTCATCATGACTTTGTGTATATAGCAGATAATGCCAACCTGCCCTTCGGTGAAAAATCAACCGAGCAATTACATCAGATTACTGAAAAGATTGTTCGCTTTCTTATCGAAAAACACAATGTCCAAATGGTTGTTGCTGCATGCAATACCGGAACAGTATCAAGCATCGATTATTTACGTGAACGCTTTTCTATACCCTTTGTAGGGACAGTTCCAGTTGTCAAACCAACATGCGAACAGTCAAAAAATAAGCGGGTCGCCATTTTGTCAACGCTAGCAACATCACAGAGTGATTATTTAAAAAAATTAATCAAGCAATATGCTCAAGACACAAACCACGTTGATGTGCTGGTTATTCCGTGCCCAGGACTTGCCGATATCATAGATACAGGCAATTTGGACAGTCCAGAAATAACTGAACTGCTTAAACGTTTTTTAGCGCCTGCAATTGCCCATAATGTCGACGTTATTGGTCTTGGTTGCACCCAATATCCCTTTGTACGTAAACAAATCGAAAAACTGATCCCACCCAATATTCTTATTTTAGATTCAAATGAACCGGTCGCTCGGCAAGCTGAACGTATTATCATGCAACAAGTTCCTGATATTAATCCTGAGTACAAGCCAATTTATACATTTTATGCAACCAAAAACGCCCCAGAATTTTGTCGCGTTGCACAAAAACTTATCGGTCCTATGGTTAAACATTGTCTTGAAGCAAAGCTTGAATAATAATTATTTGCTGCGACGAAACCATTTAAACGGATTGAGCGTATCTTTAATACTTTGACGCACGCCCTCATGAACCTCTTTCTTAATGCGAACAATGGCGCATTCAACAGCATAATCGTAAATTAAATACAGCACATAGCTTACAAGAAGTATAATCGCAAGAATCAATAAAATTTTTAATATCTTTTTCTTCATAAATACCTCTATATATGAAAATCTCACGCCAATATTCTAAGCTATAGCATGACTATGTTATAATTTTCAATAAAGTGCCATAATGCTTCAAGAGACTAAAAAATAAAACTCTTGATATCCCGAAAAATATCGCGATACTCTCGTCTTAATTATAAAAATACTTAATTTTTATTATTTTTAAGAACACAGGTAACTCATGAAGCATTATGTCCCATTATTATTTTTAATCTTGAACATGCACGTACTCTCTCTATATGCAAACGTGCAGGAAGATCTTAAAAACTTATATATAGACTTTGATGAATCAGTACACAAGGGATTTTCTGAACAAGATTATGACAGGATGGTTAACCATAAACATAACGAAATTTATATAGCTAAAAAAGTTACTTTGCCCCTATTAAAAAAATTATACGAACAAAGTAATTTTTTAACAAAGTTAGGGCAACAACCATTAAAGTCTGGTATCCCGCGCATCATACACCAAATTTGGCTTGGGAGCTCATTTCCCGAACGCTATAAAAAATTTCAAGCAAGTTGGAAAAAATTTCATCCTGATTGGGAATATAAATTATGGACCGATGCAGATGTTAAAGACTTTAAATTAATTAATCAGAAAGCCTACGATCAAGGTAAAAATTATGCTGAAAAATCAAATATTTTTCGCTATGAAATACTTGATAGATTCGGCGGTCTCTATATCGACACTGATTTTGAATGTTTTAAATCTTTTGATATGCTCCACCAGCTTTATGAATTCTATACCGGCATGGCAACAGTGAATCGAATAACACTGATAAATAATGGTCTTATTGCAACAATCCCTGGACATCCAATTTTAAAAGCCTGTATCGAAAATATAAACAAGAAAGATTATGGCTTTGCACAAATGGGGAGAAATGGGACTATTTATTTTGGACATACCGTTCTTCAAACATGTCAAAATAATAACAATGTAGACCTGAGCAAAATTTTGATTTTACCACCAACCTATGTTTATCCTTGGCCTGGAAATGGTGCTCATAAAGCATTTAATGCATATATTCTCGATTCAAGCTTTGCCGTACACTATTGGGACGGGAGCTGGCTCAAATCGTCTAAGTTTAGGGTAGACCCGCCTGCTAAAAAATCGACCCCGTAAATAGAACACTTATCATCACCATAATTTGCCACGGCTAAGTATTTTCCATCAGACGAGATCTTTATCCCGTGCGGGAAACTAAGTTTTGCTTCAGGATTTTTGAGCTCTGCAATTCTTTTGCCAATTTTTCCATGAATTTTATCAAATTCATGCACAAGAATTCGATCTCGTGCATGCTCAGAAATAAATATACAAGAATCATCAGGGGAAAAATTAATATCTTCTCCACCAACAAACTCACGATTATTTCGATATATTGATATTGGTTTTTCTTCTATAATTCCCGTATTTTTATCAAATTTGTATATCGCAACAACTCCTGTAACAAGATTTTTAACCGTCGTAACATTGGTTGCATAAACAACTGCTACATAATTATCGTCTTGCGTAAAATCTAAAGACTTAGGTTTTAAAATTTTAAATCGATTTTTCAAATTCGATACAAGCGTCAGATTTACTTTTTTGGTTTCTTTATCTTTTTCGAGTTTATATATCGTTACGGAATTTGCACCTCTAATCGTAGTACACACTACATAGTTATTATCATGTGAAAACCTAACCCCATGCACTGCAGGATCTTTATGTTTTACAATCGCCATAGGTACCGGATCAATAAGATGCGTTTCAGTGTTCATGCTATACACATTCACTTGTTGGGAACGATTTATACTTACTGCAAGTAATGTACCGTCATCCGAAACTGCTATATTATCTGCCCCAACGAGCTTGGCATCGTTACTATCATGAATAATTTGTAATGGTATAAACTGCTTTTCTGATTTATTAAATCTATACGTACAAATAAAGCCGCCTTCAAAATTAACGGTTGCCAGATAGTTATTATCATGAAACCATGCAACACCACTGCAGGTAGAAACACGTTTTCTATTACCGACAATAAACACCATTTGATCGATATTTTCGTGTAACGATTGAGGGGTAAAAACCTCACACATTGGTGTCTTATCTATCAAAAAACCAAAGAGTTCTGTCGTAATAAGAACCATTATTATCCCGTTAATAATATATTTTTTATACAACATCTCTTTTCCTAATCTTTAATGCACTAAATATACAGAAAACTTATCATCACCATAATGTGCTACGGCTAAATATTTACCATCAGAAGAAATATTTAGCCCATGCGGAAAACTAAGCCTTGCTTCAGGGTTTTTCAGTTCTGTAATTCTTTTGCCAATTTTCCCATGAATCTTATCAAATTCATGCACGATAATTCGATCTCGTGCATGCTCAGAAATAAATATACAAGAATCATCAGGTGAAAAATTAATGTCTTCTCCCCCATCAAAATTATCGTTATCTTGATAGAGTGATACGGGATTTGGGTCTATAATCCCCGTATTTTTATCAAATTTGAAAATCGCAACCAACCCAGAAGTTTTATTGGGAATATTAATGACATTTGCTGCATAGACAACAGCGATATACGTATCATCATGCGTAAAATCCAACGACTTTGGTTTTAAGAGTTTAAAACTATTTTCTAACTGCGATATAAGCTTAACTCGTTCTTCTTCCCGCTTATATATCGTTATGGGGCTTGAACCTCGTACCGTTGTAGATGCCAAATAATTATTGTTATGCGAGAATCTGATACCATGAACATTCCGTTCTTTTTGTTGTAGTATCACCACGGGTATTGGGTCAATAAGATGCGTCTCGGTACTGACACGATACACGTTAATTTTTTTGGTGTGATTCATACTGACGGCAAGAAGTTTCCCATCAGGAGAAAAAGTCACATTTTCAGCACTAAATAATTTTGCATCTTGAGTCTCGTGAACTATTTGTAACGGCACAAACTGATTTTCTGATTTATTAAACTTGTACGTACAAATAAACCCACCTTCAAAATTGACCGTTGCCAAATAGTTGTCATCATGAAACCATGCCACGCCACCACACGTAGAAGCACGACTTCTATCGCCGACAAACGAAATCTTAAAAACTTTATCTCCGTATAATGATTTCGGCGTAAAAACTTCGCATACTGGTGTGTTACTTATAGATACGCCAAAAAGTCCTATTGTGTTAAGGGCTATTACTACGTTAATAATATATTTTCTAAATAGCATCTATAACTCTAATTCTTGAACCCCCTGAGTAATCCCCAGATCATTATTTACCTTTTAACCATTTTAAAGGATTTATAGAATCGCCAACCCCCTTGCCTATGCCTTCGGAAACACCTTTTTTGACTCTGGCTGTAGCATCTGCAACGAGATAAAAATACCCTTTATACGCCCCATAGCCAGCAAGAAGCAATGCCCCTAAAATACAGATCGTTATTATTATTTTTTTTACACCACTCTCCATCATATCCCTTTCGTATATTTAAGAAAAATTATCATCAATCTCGTATATGTTTTTTAAGCTATAGCATGATAATTTAACGATTTTCAATAAAGTTACCGATCTGCGTGATTATGCTTGGTACAAACTACTTGCTTTCTCATAACCGATTTTATTTTACTTATTTCTGGTAAGTAATATTTGGTCTTAACATGATAAAAAGATAAATAAATGCCGTGGCGCTGCCATCGGTCACTCATCGGCGATGCATTACTTATCAGAAAGATCTCAGTACAAGATATTTATAGCGCAGCTACGTATAAAAAACACCTGTTAACACCATGGGCAAAAGTACGGGGAACACATATCACCTACCCTGAAAAATAATTACTCTTGATTCTCAAGTAAAAAATTGCGTATTCTAAAAAATAATTATGTACAAAAATACTCGATTTTCAAACCAATTATTAAGAGAGGTCTGTGTATGGATTCGAACAGAATTATTGTCGGTGTTATACTTTTAGGCGCATCGTTAGTACTCGCAGATATGCTCGTTAGAGAGTGTACCCAAAAAGAACGAATCGTTGTTGGAGCTCTGGTCGGTGCAGCCAACGGAGCATTCATTGGTGGTGGAGTACCAGTTCCTGGCGGAGCGGTTGCAGGTGCCGCAGTTGGCGCTGCCCTTGGTGGACTTGCTGGAAAAAATTATGAAGATTTTCATAAAAATTCACATAAAGAAGATAGACATAATCATTAAATTATAATTATTAAGATACATAAAAAATAGCAGCATGAAATCATGCTGCTATTTTATTTTTATTTCTTATGCATAAAATTCTAACAAGATAGATATCTTGACAGAATTATCATGACACAAATATCTTGATATAAACAAATTGTACATCTTTCTGGGGATCAAAAAATGTCGAAACAGTTATTAACCCTATTTTTATTTGTTTTCGCGTTTTTTCTTAGGATAATAGCCAACACGCAACCCACATACGAATTATCTATTGCTGCAATTTTTCAAAATGAGGGACCATTTTTACAAGAATGGATCGAATATCATCGTATGGTCGGCGTTGAACATTTTTGGCTTTATAATGATAAAAGTACTGATAACTGGGAAGAAGTTCTTCGACCATATATCACCGAAAAAATTGTTGAAATTATTGATTGGCCATCACATGGCTTTAAACATCATATTGTAAATCAGGTTAATGCCTATAAAGATGCATTAAAAAAAAGTACGGGTGTCACAAAATGGCTTGCATTAATCGATATCGATGAGTATATCCTACCAGCACAAGAACGCACCGTCACCGAATGTTTATCGAACCATTTTGCACATGCCGCAGGTGTGTATATTAATTGGCGTAATTTTGGAACCAATGGTGTTTCTCTACAAGCAAACGAATCTATGCTTTTTCGTCTCACAGCATGTAGCATACCTAATCATTTTTATAATAGTATTGGCAAAAGTATCGTCAAGCCTGAGTATGTGCAACTTGATGATGTTTGGTACGCCCATCATTTTGTTCTCAAACCTGGTGCTGTGTATTGTAATGGTGACGCACAGCCTCTGAAGTTTATGGGTATTGACTTAAAACTCGATAGAAAAGCACATAATAAATTTCTGAGAATTAATCACTATACGATGCATGATGAAAATTTCTTTCGCAATATCAAACTTGCACGAGACAGGGGCATAGGAATTGAAGAAAAGATAATTTGGGGAAATTATCATGCATTTAACAAAACACAAGATAAAACAATTATACATTTTATTCGTAAAAAACATCCCACAATATACGAAAAATTCTGGAAATCACGTATTGTATCAAAAAAATTAGATTAAAAATCAGATGTAATTGGACAGATGATTTCCAAATCAGGATCTTCATATTGTTTAATATGAGGGTTATTCTTTCTATGCTCTATAATCCAATCTTTTGTTGAATTACTGCGTAGCCCATCTCGAAAAAGCGTAAGAGCATCAGACGGTGTGTTTTTAAATGGCTCATAAAGATCTTTTCTTACCAAAAATAAATTAATCGTGAGACAGACCGGTTCGTACCCTAAGCTTCTGGCTATGTCTATCATAACAGGTATCGGTTGTTGAAGATTATTCCCGGCAATATGAGCTGGGACTTCTTTCGTAAATAATGGATGCCAAAATAAATTAGATTCGATCATGACAACTTTTGGACGACATTGTAAATTTTTTAAAATAAGAAAATCAAGCCCATCGATATCAATGGAAAGAAAATCAATTTCTTTTTCAGGAAAATAACGATCACGAATTTGATCAAATGTCATAGTATTCGGATCGCTCTCATCATAACCTACACGTGTATCTAAACATAAAACTTTTTTTTCATCTTTATAATTTGCTTTTAATTGATCAAATGTACTTTGGCTTGGTTCGATCATGACACCGGACCATCCTTTTTCAACAAGATATCGAGTATTTGAAAGCCAAACCCCATCAGCAGCTCCAAATTCAACAAAAAATCCATTTTTTATTTTTAATCGATTAAAGATTTCTTCAATAATACCATCTTCTCCAAATTGAGAATGTACGGCAAAAGCATAGCGATTCAAACTGTTAGGAGATAATTTATTTATAACTTCTGGAGAAAAAAATTTTTTGCGCTTGGAAGTTTCTGTATTAGCTTTCGTCTTATCCCAAACAATAAGCATATTATCTACATCAGTTGCAACAGGCTCTGCATAAACGGTTGGATTCATGCCATTGTTTTTCAACAAAGCAATAAATTCCGTTGGTGATACATAGTTAAGACCATAGACTCGCCCTGCAATTTGATTATAAATAAAATATCCTCGCGTAGACTTTTTGATCACTCTTTCAAAATAATCTAATTGGGTTGCTCTACTGCACTCTGAAAAAGCATAATTACTTATAACTAAGTCTATATTATTTTCAGGCAGTTCAGACTCTATCGGCATACAGGTGACATTTTGCACCGAAAGCACACGCATCATTTTTTCTATTAAGAGTTCAGGCTGGGGAAGATCGTAAATATAATATTTCGAAAAAGATTGTACTTGCGATAAAATAAAACACTGGCCACCAAAGCCTGCTCCAATTTCAACTATTTTGGCATTATCGGGAAGCTTAAAAAGTTTTTTTATCTGATCTGCAATGACAACATAACGTAACGTTGTTCCCGAAAACGTACCTATCCCTTGATAATAACCTGTTACGGGACTTCCTATAGTTTCTAATTTTTGAAAAGAATTCATTTTTTTTAATGTTTCTTGAGATGCATTTTGAAGAAGATAACGAGCAAAATCACCGCCAGCTCCAACTTCGAGCACATGACCATAATCAGATAAAGAACGAAATCTTTCAAAATACCAAGGATCGTTAACAGCTTTAATGCACATATCGTGATAGGTACTATCCCATCCGGTAATACTTTCTCCAATCAAACTTTGAAAACTGAATACCATTAAAATAGCTAACGTAGATACTTTGTTTTTCATTACTTCACTCCATAGTTAAAAAATAAAAATCTTAGCTTCATAATCTAAACATACTAACGAAATCAAAAATCTACATCAATTCTTGCATAAATTTTTTATGGTTGACGTATAGATTTGGTCAAAAAAAGCTAGGTCTGCCAGCAATGGTGTAAATTTACGATAATCCTCTTCTTTATGAAGCTTACCCACTTTGAATTCAATGACATTCTTTAATCCCAAAAAGGGAGTCACTCCCTCTTCGTCATAGTTAATAACAACTAAGATAAATTTTATATGAGGAAAATTTCTCTCGAGCACATCATAGAGCTCTTGCGCTTGAGCAGCTGTAACGATGCAACATGAGGGAGTATAAAAGGGCATATTATTAAGAACATTAAGATTACTATCAAATGCAGAGCGAACAAAAAAAACTCTGTTTGAAAGCTCCTGTAAGTTAAAAAACCGTTCTATGCGTCTTTCATATTTTTCTTTAATACTTGGCAGGTGTTTATGTAAATCGCTATCAGGCCAATCATGTCGAAAATCGATATTATAATAAGAATTAATAACATATCCTGCTGGATAGTATGATAGAAATTTCTCATCAAACAAATATTTGAACTTATCATCAATCAGAGATATCAATCCTTTATGATCCAAAGAAAGAAGCCAGTCAACTGGCGTAGAAAAATATCTAGATCCAAGAGTCCTAAAAATATTGGCCACTTCACAATGTGAGCCAAGGCTAACTACTACTACTTCTTTAAAAGCACCACCAAATCGTAACATTTGTTGTTGAGCTTGTTGAAAGTTCGTAGCTTCTCCAAGTAAACCCTGAAAACAGAGCATTAAAATAGTAACAAAACACAACCAGTTTTTCATGCACTTCATTCCACATTAGGGTCACTAAAATATCTTGACAGAATCTTCTAAACACAAATATCTTGATATAAATCGAACACTTTAATCAACTCTTGAGTATTTTATTTTTGGAGACTAAAAAATGTCACAATTTTTCTTTGCATCGATACTTTTTCTTGCAACGATTACAAGCACTCTACCTGCTTATGAATTATCAATTGCTACAATTTTCAAAGATGAAGGCCCTTATTTACAAGAATGGATCGAATATCACCGCATGGTGGGGGTAGAACATTTTTGGCTTTATAACGATGCAAGTAAAGACAATTGGAAAGAAGTGCTTCAGCCATATATTTCAGCAGGAATCGTTGAAGTAATTGATTGGCCAGTACCAACATATAAACACTTCATAGAATGTCAACGAAATGCTTTTAGAGATGCATTAAAAAAAAGTATTGGTATTACAAAGTGGCTTGCATTAATTGACATAGATGAATTTCTCGTACCAGCCAAAGAAAAAACGGTCACTGAGTGCTTAAAAAAGCATTTTCCAGATGCTGCAGGAGTGTATATTAATTGGCGTCACTTTGGAACAGGTGGTATTACCTTAAAAGAAGGCGAATCGCTTCTTTTTCGTCTCACGGCATGTAGCAATCCGTATCATCCTAATAATAATGTTGGAAAAAGTATTGTAAGACCTGAGTGCACGCGGCCTGATGATTTGTGGAATATCCACCATTATCCGCTAAAACCTGACACATATTATTATAACGGCGACGCAAAAAAACTAAGTTTTGTAGGTTTGGATTTGAAACTTGATGGAAAAGTACATAACAAATTTATTCGGCTTAATCACTATACCATGCGCGATGAACATTTTTTTCATAATACAAGACTTGTACGAGCCAGAGGCATAGGAATCGAAGAATGGTTGGTGTGGGAACATTATCACGCATTTAATCAAGAGCAAGACAAAACAATTATAAATTTTATTCGTGAAAAGCACCCTAAGATGTACGAAAAATTCTGGGAACCTCGTGTTTTATCGCATGAACATGTTAATACGCAAGATCAAAAACCTTTTGTAACAGCTCGCATCTATGGCCAATTAGGTAACAACTTATTTCAAGTCGCCGTAGCAAGCGCTCTTGCCTGGGATAATAATGCTGAACCAGTTTTTCAAGATTTTTCTTCAAACTCAGCTCTGTATCAACATGTATTTTTCAGATTCAAAAATAAATTGCCAAAAAAACCGATTACGTTTGAATGGCATGAAAAAATATCTACATATCACACAATCCCTTATCATCCTAATATGCTTATGATCGGTTACTTTCAAAGTGAGCAGTATTTTGCTCATTATCGCGCTCGTTTATTAGAACTCTTTGCTCCCCATCCAAATGATTTGACGTATATCCAAAAAAAATATCAGCATGTATTAGATCATCCTAATACTGTAGGCGTACAAATTCGTTATTATAAATGGGAATTTCCTACTGAAACCATGTTTCCTCAATATGGTAAAGATTACTTAGAAAAAACAATGGCACTTTTTCCTCAAGATTCGTTATTTGTCGTCAGCAGTAATAATATAGATTTTGCTCGTAAAAATATTCCTGAGTGGGCAAAAAACGTACTATTTCTTGAACGAGAAGAAAATTACATCGATTTATATGTATTAAGCTTGTGTAAACATAATATCATTACTAATTCTACATTTGGTTGGTGGGCAGCATGGTTGAATCAAAATCCCAATAAAATTATCGTTCGTCCTGCAACATGGACTGCTTATATTAACGGATCAGATGCTTGTCCAAAAGAATGGCTCAGTGTAGATGCACACTACGAATAGTTTTTTAGTTCGTCTATTTTAAATATGTAGGCGCTTGATTATCTGAAACAGCTTGAGGTTGCGTTGAAACAACATCATCAATAAGCGTGTATATGCGTATATCATCAGGCATACAAAAGTCCATATCATAGGGCAGAAAAATACGATATTTAAAAAAATAATCGAGAAGCTTTTTCATACCAGATCTTCGAACAATCATCGAATAGGCCCCATAGCGTGCACCAACTTTCATGAAATCTGTACCCACTTGTTCTCGAACAGCAAACCGTTCTGGGTTTTTTGGCGAAAAGTTAGGCCGTGGGGCATAACTCAGACAAATAACATTATTTCCTTGTCGGTCTTTTGTATCTTTATCGGTAAATAAAATATCCCATCCATCAGCACCAACAAGTACATCGAGTTTATCGATATATGACGAAATAAGATGAGGATCTCTTATAACCTGAATATCATCTTCCATAACCCAAATCGTTTTATACCCAGAATCATAAGCATCTTTCATAATAGACAGATGGCTCAGTACTATACCTATCGGACCTCGAGCCATACGGTGGCAAACATAACTTCTTCCGTGAATACGCGCAGTCTCATGTCGCCAGCTTTCACCAGATTTTTTCTTTAAAGTATTCTTCGATAAATAGGTAGTTCCCCGAAGATTTCTTGCCATCCATGGTTCAATTTTTACACCAACATCATTAAGCGTCTTTAACGAAAGCTCCCAACCATTCACCGCCGAGAATCGAACGGGAAAAATGCCATAAGGGGTTAGTTGGTCGGTGCAACTTTTAAGCTTTTCTGCTCGTTTGTCCAAATTAATAATATAGGCACAATCAACATTTCTCAGCCCATGATTCCCAGTTTTTTCACCAACTTTTTTTAAATAGTCTTCGATATTACGAGCATCAAGAGAACATGAAAAAAATAAAGAAAAAATTAAAAATAGCCTTTTGATACGCATATTATTTTCTTTTTTATTTTTTAGATTTTTCATATCCCGGAGCTCCATTATCTGAGATTGCCTGAGGCTGAGTTGAAACAACATCATCAAGAAGCGCGTACATTTTTATGTCCTCATGAAGATAAAAATCCATATCATACGGCAGGAAAATCCGATATTTATTAATAAAATCGAGAATTTTTTTCATCGCTGGCCGGCGAACGATCATAGAGTAGGCCCCATAACGTGCACCAACTTTCATAAAATCGTTCCCAACTTTTTTGCGAGCTGCAAATCGCTTGGTATTTTTTGGCGTATAATTTGGTCGTTGAGCATAACCCAAACACGGAACATATTCACTCTTTTGATTTTTTGTGTCTCGATCAGTAAATAAGAGATCCCACCCGTCAGCGCCAACAAGCGCATCGAGTTTATCGATATATGACGAGATCAAATTCGGGTCTCTAATTACCTGAATATCATCTTCCATAACCCAAATTGTTTTATATCCAGCATCATAGGCATCTTTAAGAACAGACAGATGACTCAGTACAATACCAATAGGCCCTCGAGCCATACAATGGCAAAAATAATTTCGGCCTTCAACCTGCATAATCTCATGATGCGGCATCCAGTTTTCACCGGGCAAATAACTAGTTCCCCAGAGTTCTTTTCTCATGCCCGGTTCATATTTTACACCAAGATTATTTACGGTCTCGAGTGACAATTCCCAACCATTTACTGCTGAGAATCTAAATGGAAAAATACCATATGGAGACAACTGATCGGTACAGCTTTTAAGTTTTTCTGGTCGTTGATCAAGATTGATAATATAGGCACAATCTATATTTTTTAACCCATGATTGCCTATTTTTTCGCCCGCTTTTTTTAGATAATTTTCGATATTAAAAGCATGAGTGTCTGCAAAAACTGTGTACAATAGAGCACATGAGAACATTAAAGAAAGTAACTTAATAAGCATTCTTTTCCCCTTTTTTTATTAGTCACGCGGATCGTAAATCAACGTATCAACATCAAAGAATTTTTTAAGAACTAAATCTTGTGGCAAAATAGTATTTTTTATCATATCAAAATATTTTTTAGCATATTCGGGATGCGCAAAAAATATTTTATTCATACCAATAAAAAAAGGCTTTAAACCATTAACGTTTTTATGCATAAACCTATTCACACCTTCTGAAACTCCGGGCCAGCACCAGTGAAAATAGTCGTCCATAATAAGAACACCACCATCAACTAACGATCTAAATGCATTTTCCATATCGATTGCTGTAGTATATGCCTCGTGACAACCATCAACGCTAAACATTCTAAACCCCTTTTGATTACCCATCGCTTTTACATAATCATCAGATGTAAAAACAGAAGAGTCACCCTGAATTATTTTAAGGCTATCGGGGTTTGAACAATATGCTGCAATATTATTCTTAAAAATATCAGATCTGCAAAGGCCGCCCGAGTTATCACGATTAAATTCATATAATTCAAAACAATCGATCGCTGCAACTGACTCCCCATCTTTTGCAAGATGCATTAATGGAATAAATGATTTCCCTTGCCAAACACCAATTTCACCTAAATTGCCAACAATCTTATTACTCGTCTGAAAGTCATCAATTAAAA
>Ga0207111_10097_pt1 | contig 24101 bp, 16 predicted proteins | sample Alteio_BWMinHeat_71_FD_153577 | JGI IMG/M metagenome (GOLD analysis project Ga0207111, IMG submission 153577) | Enriched cells from forest soil in Barre Woods Harvard Forest LTER site, Petersham, Massachusetts, United States -... | ecosystem: Environmental > Terrestrial > Soil > Temperate forest >... | reverse complement strand
GCAGCTCATCCACGGTTAGGCGTGAGCTGTTGTAAACCGAGACCGGAGCTTCTGCCGCCGGCCTAGTGGGCACGCTCAAGATGGGCTGCATCTCGGCCAGCGGGCGCTCGTGCACGACGACCGTGCCGGCAACCATATCCCCGAGGCGCTTGTTCTGCTTGTTCAGCAGCGCGGCTACGATCCCGACTCCATAAAAGGCCGGGAGCCAGTCAACCGCACGCAGCAGGTTTCGCCCGATGGCTTCGTAGGCGCCGATGGGAGCGCCGGAATCTTTGATGACGCGCAGGTTGAGCTGGCGCTTGCCGAAGGTCTGGCCTTTCATCAGGATTTCGCTGATGGCGAAGTATCCCCAATAGATGAGGAAGAATACAAAAAAGGCAATGGCGGACACCCAGTTGGAGGCGCTGGAAGAGAACAACTGAAAGCTCGCGGCAACGATTGCGTAAATGATCCCCACAACCGCGTAGATGAGCAACATGATGAGTGAGTCGAGCATCATGGCCAAGGCACGGCTGCCGACACCGGCGAGAGAAAATTCCAGAGGAATTTGTTCCGGGGTATCAATGATAAGCTTGTCGTTGGCGTAAACCATGATCTCCACACGCTGGATGGAAAAACGCAGACCGCTCTGGACACGGCTGGAAAACCTGGTGGACCGCGTCAGCCGAGGCGGCATCTCTGCGCTGAACCATGCCGAACTACAGGAATTAAGCCTATTGTACCGCCAGACCGCCGCCGATTTGGCGACGGTGCGCGAAGATGCGAGCGGACGCGCCAGCGCGGAATACTTGAACCGGCTGCTGGGCCGCGCCCACAACATTGTGTACAGCGGCAGCAAACGCGGGGGCGGGCGCAATGTGCTGCAGTTTTATTGGGAAGAGTATCCGCGCATCTTTCGGGAAACTTTTTCTTATAGCTTTGCCGCCTTCACCGTGTTTGTGGTCTCGGCGGTCGCCGGCATGCTGGTGGCGATGAAAGACCCGGGATTCGTGCTGCATGTGATCGGCCCGCGCATGGTGGAAACCATTGACCGGCATGAGATGTGGACCCACTCCATTGTCGCCATCAAACCGATGGCGGCGAGCGAGATCATGACCAACAACCTCAGCGTCTCATTTATGACGTTTGCCATGGGAATCACGGCTGGCGCGGGAACGCTCCTGATGCTGGCTTTCAATGGCCTGCTGATCGGCGTTATCGGCACCGCGTGCTGGCAGGCAAATATGAGCCTGGGACTATGGAGTTTTGTGGCGCCACACGGCGTGCTGGAGCTGCCCGCCATCTTTATTGCGGGCGGAGCAGGCCTGATGCTGGGGCGCGGGATGCTGTTTCCGGGAATTCTTCCGCGGATGCAATCGCTTGTGCTGGCGGGAAACAAAGCCGTGAAGCTGGTCCTGGGCATCATTCCATTGTTGATCGTGGCAGGAACTATTGAAGGATTCTTCTCGCCTTCAAGCCTGCCGGTGGGATTGAAGTTTATCTTCGCTGCCTGCATGTTTGCTTTGCTGGTCGCGTATTTAAGTGGCGGGTTTTTGGGGAAGCAGAGGACAGCAACAGACTAAACGGTTTCTTTACCACAGACGCAGAGACACAGAGAAGAATTGGGGCATCAGGAAATTTACGATTTATGATTTACGAATTACGATTTTACGAATTCTAAAATCATAAATCGTAAATCGAAAATCAATTCTTCTCTGTGGTTAATGCTGGCTTCTTTGTCTTGCGGCCTCGTACAGAATCAGCGACGCCGCCACCCCGGCGTTGAGCGACTCCACCTTTTCTGAGTGCGGGATCACTACGCGCTCATCGGCCTGGGCGAGAGCTTCGCGGGAGACGCCAGCGCCTTCGTTGCCGATCAGCAGGGCTACCCCTCCTTTAAGGTCGGCTTCAGGAAGTAGGGTTCCTTTATGGGAAGAGGTCGCAATTACACGCAGGTTGTGGCTGCGCAACACCGGCAAGACTTCCGCAAAGGTTGCAGAAACGCAGGGGAGACGGAAGAGTGATCCGGCGGCGGCGCGTATGACTTTAGAGTTGAAGGCGCTTACGGTCCCTTCTGCGAGAATTACGCTGCTCGCCCCGAAGGCTTCGGCCGAGCGCAGCAGGGTGCCGAGGTTTCCCGGGTCCTGGATTCCCATGACGACAACCAGTAGTGCGCCGGGAGCGACCACGTCATCCAGCCGGAATTTTTTGGGCGTAACCAGCGCCGCCACGCCCTGACTATGCTCGGTAGCAACTGCGCTGGCGAAGACTTCGTCGGGCAACACCAGGGTCTCTACGTTCTTGCCTACCTGGAGCAGCAGCCGCTCGGCGCGCTGGCCGGCGGATTTGCTGAAAAAGATGGCGTGCAGGCGGAGTCCGCTGCGAATGGCCTCTTCGATCAGGCGGACGCCCTCGATCGCGATGTGGCCGTCGGGGGTAGGCTCAGCCTGGGTGAAGGCGCGGCGCAACTGCTTGACCAGCGGATTCTGGCGGCTGGTTACGGAGTTCAGGCGGCGGCGTGACAGAGTTTCCATGCGTGGGGTCTCCACAAGACTATCATCCTATGCTAGCGTTATTATTTCCATCGTGGCGGATTTAGAATGATGTGTTAGGGTTAACAGTTTCAGATACACCGCCAAGCGACGCAAGGAACTGAATTGTCCGCTGAAATCGTAAAAATCAATAGCAACAACCCGGAACCCGCCCTGATCAGCTACGTAGCCCAACGCATTCAATCGGGCCATGTCATGGGCCTGCCCACCGACACCTTTTACGGACTGGCCGCCGATCCTTATAACCTGCGCGCGGTTGAGCTGATCTATCACGTGAAATCGCGCTCCAAACACAAGCCGCTCTCGCTTTTGGTCGAGAGCGTGGACCAAGCCGAAGAGCTGGCCGATGTGAACTCTTCCGATCTGTTCGACATCCTGGCGCGCAAGTACTGGCCGGGACCGCTCACGATTATTGTCAAAGCAGCGGGGCGAGTGCCGCTCAAAGTCACGGCCAATACGGGCAACGTCGCCCTACGAGTACCGTCGGCGAGCATTCCGTTGGCGGTGATCCGAGCGGCTGGAGTCCCGATCACTGCGACCTCGGCCAACGTCAGCGGCGCCAGCGAGTGTACCACCGCCGAAGGCGTGCGTCAGCAGCTCGGAAACCTCATTCCCCTCATCGTGGATGGAGGCCCCTCGCCGCGCGAGGTCGCTTCAACTATCGTTGACCTTAGCGGCGATCACTGGCGAGTCCTGCGAGAAGGGACCATTCCCACGCAAGAGCTGACGCAACTGCTGGGAGAGTGAGAAGAAATTGGGTGATTGGGTAATTGGGCAATTGCAGCTCGAAACTTGAAACCGCTTTTTAATTCTGCGTTTATCTGCGTTCATCTGCGGCGAAAAGCTTTTTTTATGAAACCAACTCCAGACGGCGGCCAATTCAAACCGGGAAGGAAGCGCAGGCTCTTCTGGCGATTGCTTGCGTTGCTGCTGGTCGTCTTCCTGGCGTACTGCGGGCTGCTGTACTGGCGCATCGCGCAACAGTCGGGCGTGGATGAAGCCCGCCAAGCCGACGTGATCGTCGTCCTGGGTGCGGCGGAGTATGGCGGCAAACCTTCTCCGGTGTATCGCGCGCGGCTGGAGCACGCGGCTGAGCTATTTGAAAAAAGCCTGGCGCCCTTTGTGATTACCAGCGGTGGGACGGGCGGCGAGGTGAGCTTCAGCGAAGGCCAGGTAGGGCGGGATTATCTGGCGGAACACGGCATCCCAGAGAGCCAACTCATTGCCGAGACCCAGAGCCACGATACTAACGAATCGGCCCAACGCGTGGCCGCCATCATGCGCGAGAACGGAATGAAGAGCTGTATCGCAGTGAGCGATGACTACCATATGTATCGCGTGAAAAAGATGCTGGAGGCGCAGGGCGTGGTGGTGTATGGGTCTCCGCGGCTGGAGTCGAGGCCGGTTTCATGGGTCGAGCATACGAAAATGATTGGGGAAGAGATTGTTAAATATATTTTGTGGAAATTGCACTTGAGTTGAGAAAAAAGATTAACCACAAAGGGCACAAAGGATAGATTAGTTTGTGTACCTTTTTTCCTTGGCGATCCTTCCGCCAACCCTCCAACACGCGCTCAGGAACTAGTGCGGTTTAGGCGATTTGTATTGCACTACGGCCGGCGATTCTGGACTGACGAGATAATTTCCGTCGCCGTTGTACCTAGCAGTAAAGGAGTGACGGCCGATCTTCCACTGGCTGCTGGTGAAGATGGCCTGGGTGCCGCTGAGCGGGCTGGTGCCCAGCGGAACCCCTCCATCGAAAAAGCTCACATCACCGGTGGGCGTTCCCGCGGCAGGTGGGGTGACATGCACATTGGCAGTCAACGTAATTGACTTGCGAAAGGTGAATTGCTTGGACAAGGGAGCAAGCGAGACGGTTGTGGCGCCGGCAGTGACATTGACCACGGGGCTGGTCCCGAAGGATTGCTGGAAATCATCACTTGCGGTGACGCTTTGCAATCCAACATTAAAGAAGGTAACACCGTTGTTGAAAGTATGTGTCCCGTTATCTCCACCAATAAAAAAATAATTGCCCGGCAGGGTCGCGCTCCCATCGGTGCTGGTGAAACGCACCGGATGGCCCAGCGTGGTGGTGTAGCTGGTCTGAAGGTTTTCACAGGCATCTCTGGCGCTCACGGTAATGCTAATGGGTTGGCCGACAGCCGTAGTGAGCGAAGACGGGCTGACATCGAAATGCAAAGAACCAGTGTTGATCATAATTGTGGTGCCACCGGTGACGGAGCTTGAGACCGTGTCTGTTGCCGTCAGGCTCTGCGTGCCCGTGGTTATCAACTTTGCATTGAAGGTGCCGGTACCGCTGTTGAGAGTCGCTGGAGCGGGCAGGCTCCGGCAACCATTTAGGTCGGAGCTGGTGAATTTTACGGTTCCGGCGTAGTCGGGGACATGGTTTCCAAAAGCGTCCATGGCGGTCACGGTAAAGTTAAACGGAGTGCCTGCGAAAACTGCTCCTGGGGCAGAGACTACAAATGTGGATGCGGCGGCGTGATTCACCAGAATGTCGCTACTACGGCCGTTGATGAGAGAGGTATCGTGCACGCCAATCGTCTGGACAAGCGGAGCCGGGTCCGCTGTTTTCAAAATTACGTTGAATGTATGAACACCGTTATCCAAGCCCAAGCCCGACGTGAACGGGTAATCAACCGGGAGTACGGCCTGACCGTCGGAGCTGTCGAAGTGCACTGTTCCGACGTAACCTGTAGCAATTTTCTGATAAGCATCGTAAGCGGTAACTGTAATTTGAAATGAGACACCTGCCGTGGTCGACGGGTTCCCTTCCGGCGTGAGCGGGCCTGCGCTCTGCACGGTGATACCAAAGTGCGTGGCCAGCCCCGGGGTTGAGGGTGGGAAAGTGGTTCCGTTGAGCAAAATGGAAATGTCATTCGTAGAAAAATCGGCCAGAGCAATGTCAGGTTTGCCGTCTCCGTTGAAGTCGCCTATGGCAATGTCTCGGGGAGAAGAAGCCATCTCGGATGCAGTTGTGGTGAAGGAATTAAAGCTGCCGGCAGCGTCATTCATCAGCGCGGTCACGGTACCCTCGCCGTAGTTGACCACGGCCAAGTCCAGATAACCGTCGCCGTTCAAGTCGGCAGAGGCAACGGCGATGGGCATAGGAGAACCCGTGTTGCCCACAGTAAAAGGACTTCCACTGGCGGGCGTAAAATTCCCCACACTGTCTGCCAAAAACACGCCAACAGTGTTCGTACCTGAATTCGGCACCGCGATGCCGGGGGTGGGATTCCCCTGAGAGTTGGTGAACAGGCCGGCAGTAATTCCGTGGGGGGTTAGCCCGGCATTGTAGTTGGTTGCATCCGCGAAAGAGAGCATACCTGGGCCGCTCGAAGTATTCAGGAAAATACTGATCCTGTCTCCCGTGGTACCGCCTCCTGAGTTGACCACAGCGAGGTCGGGCCTATTATCGTTGTTGAAATCGAAAGCGACCAATGAAGAGGGAGAGAGAGAATTGGTCGAGAACGGAAGCGGCGCCCCAAAGGTCCCATTGCCGTTGCCCAACAAGACTTTCACATTATTCGATGTAAATGGCGGGGTAAGGGGAGCAATCGCCACAGCCAGGTCCTTTTTTCCGTCACCATCAAAATCGGCTGCGATCACCGCTTGTGGATGAGTACCGGCGGCAAACGTAGTTCCCGCCCCGAAGGTACCATCTCCATTGCCTAGAAGGATAGTCACGCTTGCGTTTCCAACGCCATCCCCTCCGTTTGAAACTGCGAGATCGAGATTGGCGTCATTGTTGAAATCGGCGACAGCGATGGAATTGGGACTGTTAAAACCCGCAATGGGACTGCCGGCGGCGGGCGTAAAGTGCCCGAGACCATCACCCAGCAAGATGGTAACGGTGTTACTGTCTCTATTCGCTACAGCAAGATCGAGCTTGCCATCTTTGTTGAAATCTCCCGCCACCACTGCGAATGGATGCGTACCCACTGCAATGGGTGGTTGTAGCGTAAACATTGCCGGCGCAGGCAGCACGCGCACGGTCCCAATCATGTTCGAATCATGCACGGTGCAGAAATATGGAAACACGCCTGGGTTATTGAAGATACGATTAAAGCTGTGCGCGGGAGTGTTTGTAAACTCGCCTGAGTTCCAAAATGGTGTGGTCTGGCAGACCGCGCCTATACAGGTGCCTGAGGTGGTGGAGTGGGACATGTTATTGTCGCCCCAAACCCAGCTTATGGTGTCCCCTAGAGCAATGGTTGACTGGTTGCTGCAAACGCCTACGCTATCTACAAAGCTCAAACCGCCATTACAGGCATTATCCCCTACAGTAACCGTGTGGGTGGCACCTTGGCACAGGCTTAAAGACACGAAAAGAAAGGCCAGCAGGAAAACTATAAACCGCATGAACCGAGGTATTGCATTCATGCCATGGCTCTCTGACGTCTTGAACAAATCTTGCCTCATTCAAAAGAAGGCTATCGCCGTGCGATCTAATAGTGGGCCCGGGAGCTTATCTTTAAAACTTACGAATTGCGGGGAGGGTTAGGTTCTATTAAACCGATTGCAGTGAGGGAATGCAAGAAAAACAGTGGCCAGTAAGAATTTGGTCATTGGGGCATTGAATCATTGGGGATTTACGATTTGTGAAGTACGATTTACGATTTTCGTGCTCCTCGCCGCCCTCGCGCTATTTTGATCGTTTGTGCTGCGCGGTTTTGTTGGACACCGCTTGGTGTTGCAAGGCGAAGCTGAACCACAGTGAATTGACTCCGTTGTAATCCACCGGGCGTTCGGAGGAGCCGTAGCCCAGGCGCTCCACCTGCAGCGTGCAATGGGCGCACGGCGATTCGTACAGGATGGCATAGCGGCCATCGTAGCGGGTTTTGAAGGTGCCCACGGTTTTCCCGGATGAATCCTTAAGCTCAATGCTGACGCGTCCAACCGGCCAGCCCTGCTCGTCGGTGATGACACCCTGGATTTTCCCCGGGATGGGACCATCGTCGGAGAAGCGCCGCCCCAACCATCCGGGACCGTGCAGCGGGCGGCCACCAAGCTGTCCGGTCACATGGCCGTGCTCCAGCGACAAAACCCCGTTGACGAATACATACTCGATGCCCTCCGAGGGCCGGTTGGGATCATCAAAGGTGGCAACATCGTGCACCGTTTCAGGATTAAAAATTGTGATGTCGGCAAAATAATCGGAGCGGAGCAGGCCACGCTTTTCCAGCTTCATGCGCAGCGCCGGCAACGAGGTGAATTTGCGGATGGCATCTTCCAGGCGCAACACATGTTCCTCACGCACATACTTACCCAGAATGCGCGGGAATGTGCCGAAGGCGCGGGGATGCGACTTGCTTTCACCCAGTGGCCCCTCGGTATTGATGGCGCCGTAGTCGTTATCCACGCTCACCCAGGGCTGTTGCATGGCCAGCTTGACGTCATCTTCACTCATCACGAAATAAATGGCGCCGGTGTTGTCGTGGTCGGCGATGACGAAGTCGAAGAGCGCATCCATGGGATCTTTATTTTCTGCGGCGGCGATCTGCGCGATGGTTTTGCCCTCATACTTCTTCAGCTCAGAATTGAGGACGGAGGTCACCAGGATTCCCTGGGGGCCGCTGGCGCCATGCCACATATTTTCCACCCCTTTGCCTGAAGGGGACTCCAATTCTTTGCGGATGGCAGCCCTCGTCGCCGGATCCTGCAGCCGCGCGATGAAGGCATCTGTACCGCCGGCGTGATAGGTGGCGGGAATGGTCGCTCCGAGAGAAGTTGCTGATGCAATATACGGATACTGATCGGCAGACACATCAATGCCCTCGGCGCGCGCCTTTTCAATAGCAGCGATCACCTGCGGCATCTTTCCCCAATTGGGACGGCCGGCACTTTTCAAATGGAAAATTTCTACGGGGATGTGGGCTTCGCGTCCGATGCGAAAGGCTTCGTTAAGGGCCTCCATCTCGGTATCGCTTTCATTGCGAATGTGGGAGGCATAAATGCCGCCGTGCTGGGCTGCGGTCTGGGCGAGCGCGATCAGTTCGTCGGTCTGAGCGTAGCTGCCGGGAGCGTAAATCAATGCGGTGGAAAGGCCCATGGCGCCATCATCCATGGCATCTTCCACCATCTGTTGCATCTGCTTGAGCTCGTCGGCGGTGGGCGGACGGTTGTCGCGCCCGATCACAACTTCGCGCAACTGGGCCGCGCCAACGTATGTACCCAGGTTAATCCCGGAACCTTGTTTTTCCAGGCGGCGGAAGTAGCTGTCGAGTCCGGTCCAATCTACGGTGAGCTTATAGTGATCGAGAAAATCCTTATCGGCCGCGATTGTGCTGTCGGTCTGTGGGCTGATGGATTCGCCCTCGCCGGTGATTTCCGTCGTAATGCCCTGAGTCAGCTTGCTGACGGCCTGCCGGTCAATCAGCAGGTTCAGCTCAGATTGGCCGAGCATATCAATGAAACCGGGCGCAACCACAAGACCGGTGGCATCAATGGTGCGCTTGGCCGTGACTTTTTCATCGGCGTGGCCGATAAAGGCGATGCGGTCGCCGATAATGCCAATGTCTGCGGAAGTCCAGGGATTGCCGCTGCCATCCATCACGCGGCCGTTGCGAATCAGAAAGTCGTATTGTGGGGCTTGCGCGAAGGCGCACGAAGAGAGAAGCAGCACAGCCAATAACAATTTCATGGATGGCCTCATGAGATGAAAAAATGTTATATCAGAATTTAACAGGGATGAGGCCCAGAAAGGACACTCTCGATCGAGGAAAAATCTCCAACGGTCCAATTAAAGCCGCAGGTGATTCCCATCTCCATCCGAGGTCCTTCGCCCAAAAACAGGGCTCAGGATGACAGATCAAAAAAAGGAATGTAGAACTACAGCTCATCGGGTCATTGAGCCACTGCCTTTCTGCGTCCCGAACCAGTTCCCGGTTTCGAATAAAATATCTTTAGAGTCATGTCTACTCCCACGAGTCCGGTTTCGCAGCTCGATGAGAGCAGCGCATCCAGCGACATCCACGAGACCACTTGCTGCATAGTAGGCGGTGGACCGGGCGGGGTGGTGCTGGCGCTGCTGCTGGCGCGGCAAGGAATCCAAGTCACGCTGCTGGAAGCACACCAAAATTTTGACCGCCAGTTTCGCGGAGATACTATTCATCCTTCGGTGATGGAAATTCTGGATGAAATTGGATTGACCCAGCGCCTGCACGAGTTCCCTCACGCCAAGGTTTACGGGCCAACCATTATGACAACCAACGGCCCCTTCACCCCATTTGACCTTCGCCGCCTCAAGACGCCATTCCCCTACATCATGCTTCTTCCGCAAACGGTTTTTCTCGAATTCCTGACCCGCGAGGCAAGCAAGTATCCCAACTTCCGCATGCGGATGGGTGCAAACGTGCAAAAGTTGATCGAAGAAGGAGAAACCATCCGCGGCGTGCGCTATATGGATGACGCCGGGTGGCATGACGTGCGTGCCGTGCTGACGGTGGGAGCAGACGGCCGCTTCTCGCAGGTGCGGCGCCTGGCAGGGATCCAGCCGGTGCAAAGCGCGCCGCAGATTGACGTGCTTTGGTTTTGCTTGCCACATTTGCCGGAAGACCCGGAGACGCCCAGCGGCCTGCTGGCTCGTATCGGCAGAGGCCGGATACTGGCGATGTTTGAGCGCGGCGACCACTGGCAAGCGGCTTACGTTTTTCCTAAAGGAGAATACCAGGAGCTGCGTGCGGCAGGACTGGAGGCAATGCACCGTTCCATTTTGGAGCTGGAGCCGCGGCTCGCTGCGCACATGCAACATCTGAACGACTGGCGCCAGTTCTCACTGCTTTCTGTGGAGGCCAGCCGCTGCAGGAAATGGTACCGGCCCGGCCTGCTCCTGATCGGCGATGCGGCGCACGTGATGTCGCCCGTGGGCGGAGTGGGCATCAACTACGCAATCCAGGACGCGGTAGTCGCAGCCAATGTGCTTGGGGAGCCGTTGAAGGCCGGCAGAGTTGAACCAGGAAAGCTCGCCGAGGTGCAGCGCCAGCGGGAGTGGCCAACACGGTTCATCCAGGCATTGCAGTCATTGGCGCAAAAACAGATTGGCAGGGGCGTGCGCCGCAGCGAACAGATTATGCGGATTCCATGGTATGTGCGGCTGCTCGCCCGCGTGCCCATTGTGCGCGATGTTCCGGCGCGCCTGATGGCGTTTGGAATCAAGCGAGTGCACGTGGAAGCAAAGAAAGAAGCGATCGAGAGGCCCTGATGGTTGCAGTCCGTTCAACAGCCGCGGATCGATTTTTGCCGCCGCCTCTTTCGAGCTCATCGGGCCTCCCGCGAAACAAAAAGACTCATTTTCCATTCCTTGTGTCTATTTCTATTTACAGTTTGAATATAGAATACCCTCATGCTCAACATGGGCTTGCAAGTGACGTCGGGCCAGGTAAGCAGTTCTATCTCCAGGGCGACACACCATGCACGCATTTCTTGTGCGCATTTCTTGTGGAAGGCGCAACCGTCGAGAAAGTTCTTTCATGCTGGTTGTGATTTGAAGATTTTTACGTCCTCTTTCCAGTCCCGAAACGTCTAAGCCTCCAGGTCGGGCGCGAGCGTCCGTGGTTCCCACTGATGCTCGAATCAATGATATTGTGATCGTGTTTATGACGGGTTCAGCACTGCGGCATTATAAGGTCCTGGCGCTCGCAGGCAGCATTGGGCTGCTGGCAATGGCCGTGGGCTGCAGCAAAGGCGAAGGATCTGACCCCAAGGGAGGTATGGCCATTCCTGTGCCCATGACGGTGGCGCAGCCGACGACTGTGAATACTTCCTCGGAATATGTGGCCACGCTGAAATCGCGCAACACCACCAGCATCAATCCACTGGTGGAGGGCCAGATTACGCAAATCTACGTGAAATCGGGCGAGCGGGTGCAGACGGGCACACTGCTGATGCAGATTGATCCGCTCAAGCAACTGGCCACTACCGGCAGCCAGGAGGGCGCGCGCAAAGCGCAAGAGGCCAATGTTCTTTACGCGCAGAAACAACTGGAGCGCACGCGCAAGCTCTATGAGGCGGGCGTGGTCAGCAAGCAAAACCTGGATGAGGCGGTTTCCGCCCACGATGCCGCCGAGGCGCAATTGAAGTCATTGGAATCGCAGGTGCAGGAGCAGAGAGAGCAATTGCGCTACTACCGGGTCATGGCCCCAACCAGTGGAATTGTCGGCGATATTCCGGTGCACGTGGGCGACCGCGTGACCATGACCACAATGCTCACAACCGTAGACCAGCCGGGAGCGCTCGAAGCCTACGTGGATATCCCGGTTGAGCACGCGCATGATGTGGGACTGGGCAGGCTGGTTGAGATCCTGGGGAACGACGGGAATGCGGTTGCGCAAAGCCATGTCACCTTTGTTTCGCCGCAGGTGAACGACGCGATGCAGACCATCCTGATCAAATCGCTGGTGGACAACAAGGGAGACCTTCTGCGCAACCAGCAGTTGGTGCGGGCCCGGGTCATCTGGGGCACGCGGCAGGCTTTGCTGATTCCCATCCTGGCGATTTCGCGCATCAATGGGCAGCCGTTTGCGTTTGTTGCCGTGAGCGAACAGAACAAACCCCTGGTCGCCCACCAGAGGCAAGTGCAGCTCGGCGAAATGATCGGGAACGATTATGTGGTGCTGGACGGAATCAAACCCGGAGAGCGGATCATCACCGGCGGCACGCAAATGCTGGGCGATGGGGTTCCGGTCGCGCCCAAAAGTTAGTACGCTTGTGTCATTGGAGTGTGGGGAATTGGAATTAAGCGGCAGCAGGATTGAACGGGCTGAAAAAACCTAGGTCCCGCCGCGAAGCGCGGCTCCGGTCAGGATGACAAAAGCGGGATTAGGATTTAGATGTTGCTGCAACCCAGCGCTGGGTAACTATATATATCGCCCCTCGCGGGGCTTGCTTTAACAGAAACCGGTGACTTATGTTCGTTGATTTTTTTATCCAACGACCTATCTTCGCCACGGTATGCGCGCTGTTGATCATTCTGGCAGGCGCCGTCGCTATTCCTACTCTGCCTGTCGCACAGTTTCCCAATTTGGCACCGCCGCAGGTCAGCGTCAATAGCGGCTACACCGGCGCAAGTGCGCAGGTGGTGGAAGCTTCGGTCACCACGCCGCTGGAGCAACAAATCAACGGCGTCAAAGGGATGAAGTACATCACCTCCAGCAGCGGCAACGACGGTTCCAGCAATGTCAGCGCCATATTCGACATTGGCCGCGACGTTGACATCGCGGCCGTTGATGTTCAGAATCGCGTGGCCAACGTGCAGGGCCGGCTGCCCTTGGAGGTAAATTCCACCGGCATCAGCATCAGCAAGAGCGGCTCGGGCTTCGTTTTCGCGGCCGGCTTCTATTCCGATGACAATCGCTATGACAGCCTCTTCATCAGCAACTATGTTGACGTGTATCTGAAAGATGCGTTGAAGCGCATCAAAGGCGTGAGCGACGTCATCATCTTCGGAGAACGCAAGTATTCCATGCGCCTGTGGCTCGACCCCGGGCGCATGGCCAATCGCAAACTGACGGCCTCGGATGTGGTGACTGCGTTGCGCGAACAGAACATTCAGGTGGCCGCAGGACAGCTCGGCGAGCCGCCTTCTCCCACAGGCCAGAGCTACCAGATCAGCGTGCGCGCCGTGGGGCGGCTCTCAACACCGGACGAGTTTGAAAACATTATCCTCAAGGCCGGCGAAGATGGGTCGCTGGTCAAGCTCAAAGATGTCGGCCGGGCCGAACTGGGCGCGGAAAACTACGGCGGCAACCTGGAGTTCAACGGATACCATGCCGTCGGTCTTGGCCTCACGCAACTTACCGATGCCAATGCCCTCGAAGTGGACCGCGCCGCCAAGGCGGAGTTGGAGCGGCTGTCAAAAAGTTTCCCTCCGGGACTCAAATACCAGATTGCGTTTGATACCACACAGGTCGTATCTGAATCCATTAAGGATGTCCTGTTTACGCTCTCCGAGGCGATCGCGCTGGTGATTCTGGTGATTTTTATCTTCCTGCAGGATTGGCGCACGACGCTGATTCCGGCGGTCACCATTCCCGTCTCTCTGATCGGAACATTTATTTTCGTCAAGCTGCTGGGCTTTTCCATCAACACGCTGACTCTGTTCGGCATCACGCTGGCCACGGGTCTCGTGGTAGATGACGCCATTGTGGTCATTGAAAACGTGCAGCGCCACGTCTCTGAGGGCATTCATGACGGCCACAAGGCAGCTTCGGTGGCCATGAAAGAAGTAGCCAGCGCCGTGGTGGCCACATCGCTGGTGCTGGTGGCCGTGTTCGTGCCCGTGGCTTTCTTTCCGGGAACGACGGGAATTCTTTTCCGGCAGTTCGCGCTCACCATCGCATTTTCTGTCGCTATCTCAGCCTTCAATGCGCTGACCCTCAGCCCGGCACTTTCGGCCATCCTGCTGGGAGGCGGTGAAACCGTCCATGGCGGGTTCTTTGCCGTTTTCAACCGCATCGTAGAGAAAGGCACCGCCAGGTATCAACGGACATTGCATGGTCTGTTTCGCGTGCGCGCGCTGGTGGTGCTGATTTTCGTCGTGGGATTGGGTGCGGCTTACCTGGTTTACAAATCGGTGCCCCATGGCTTTGTACCGCAGGAAGATCAGGGATGGTTCATGAACGTGATCCTGGCCCCGCAGGGCGCTTCACTCGATTACACCGGAAAGATCGCCGCCCAGGTGGAAACCGTTCTCAGCAAAAACCCTGACATCACCGGAGTTTTTGCGGTCAGCGGTTTCAGCTTCGGTGGAAGCGCACCGAACCGCGGTATGGTTTTTGCGACGTTGCGGCCGATCAGCGAACGCAAAGGCGACGCCCACTCCGCCGATACCGTGATTAACAGCATACGCGGCCCGCTCTTCGGGATTCCGGGCGCAATTGTCGTTCCCTTCTCTCCCCCGGCGGTTTCGGGATTGGGAAACTTTGGCGGTTTTCAAATGGTGCTGCAAGACCAGGGCGGCCACACCTACGAAGAATTTTCCAGGATCGTCGATGAATTCAAAAGCAAAGGCAACGCCAGCGGGCAGGTGGTTGGATTGAATACCTTCTTTACCGCCAATGATCCGCAGTTCGTGGTCACCATTGACCGCGAAAAGGCCAAGAGCCTGCAGGTGCCCCTGCAACAGATTGCCTCTACCCTCCAGATTTTCCTGGGGTCGCAATATGTGAATGACTTCGACTTCAATAACCGCTCGTATCGCGTCTACGTGCAGGCCGATCAGAAATTCCGCTCGCAGCCGCAAGACATCCAGCGGTTCTACGTGCGCTCCGACACGGGTGCGATGATTCCGCTGGAGAACCTGGTCACGATCAGCCAGTCCACGACGCCGCCGGTGGTCTCGCATTACAACCTGTTCCGCTCGGCGGAAATTGACGGCTCCGCCGCGCCGGGGCGCAGCTCCGGCGACGCCATTGCAGCCATGGAAAGGCTGGCCCAGGAAACCCTGCCCCGCGGAGTCTCTTATGCATGGACCGGACTCTCGCTGGAAGAAATAGAATCGGGAAGCCAGGCGGCCCTGCTGTTCGGTTTGGGATTGCTGGTTGTCTATCTCACGCTGGCGGCGCAATACGAAAGTTTCTCTTTACCCTTCATCGTGATACTCGCCGTTCCCATGGCGCTGCTGGGCGCCCTGGGCGCGCAGAAGATCGCGGGCCTGCAGAACGACGTGTATTGCCAGGTGGGATTGGTGATGCTGATTGCGCTCTCCAGCAAGAACGCAATTCTTATCGTCGAATTTGCCGAGCAGTTGCGCGAGCGCGGTCTGAGCGTATCTGAGGCCGCGATTGAAGCGGCTCGCATACGGCTGCGGCCCATCCTGATGACTTCTTTCGCCTTCATTCTCGGCGTGCTGCCGCTGGTGTTCGCCAGGGGCGCCGGCAAGATCGGCCGCCAGTCCGTGGGAACCACTGTCTTCGGCGGCATGCTGGTTTCCACTCTGCTCAACCTGCTGTTCATCCCGGTGCTGTATGTGATTGTCAAAGGTTGGCAGGTGAGACGGGCAGAGCCGGCCACGGTTGAGCAACAGGAAATTCTGCTGGAAAAGTAGAAAATAATTCGCTGCCGGTTTCGCGTTTAAGTTCCCAAAAAAGAACGCCCTTCACGGGTCTGTTGATCCCGACAATTACTGTATCCCACTACCGTGGACGAGCGGGCCTTCAGGCCTGCGTTGAGATGTAAAACAAATGGGCTTCAGCTCCGGTCCCGCGCGGATACGCCAATTCTAAAAGCTTATTTGATAATGACGCGATCGGTGGTGAACTTGAAGAAGCTGGAATAAGCGGCGGCATTCAGACAAGCAGCCAAAGGTACAGCGTTATTTAATTTGTCCTTGCAGGTACTGACCTGGTGACTGGCATTCTCCGCCAAAGTATAAGGTGATCCTGCTCCTGCCGCTGGAGCATTGGGGTCAAAGGTGTCCGGTTGTGTAGCGGTGATTTCTGTTCCGACTATGGGGGCGCTGCATCCACCCACGAGCACGTCGAGCAGCGAGTTGTTAATACCGTAGGGTGTAGTGCAATTGGCCGCGAGCGCAGGCGCAGGCGTGGCCGCGAGTGATGCAGCGCTGACTCCGCCACACAGCTCGCCTGTTCCCATGGAGGGATAACTCATCAACGCCGGATCAAGGTGCTCCGAAGACAAATGTCCCGGCGGCGAACCCGCGGAAGCTGTTGGCGTGGAGAAACCGCTTGTCATGGCTTTAATTTTTGCATTTGACAGACTGAGGTTGGCTCCAACGAAGGGCAGCGTAATGCTTCCAGGGGTGGTCAAGAGTGCGTTACCCGAGATGCTGGTAGAGAGCCGGTTCGCAGGGATCCGGTTGCTATCAATTGCCCCAGGATCGGGGTTGTACCACCAGTCGAGATCACTGGCTCCGTTGTAACCGCTGACGGTGGTAGGCGCGCCAGTGACGACTCCCATATTGAAATTCGGCTCAGTGGTGCCGCTCAAGTCGGCGATGCCCAGCATGACAAACAACAAAGAGATCGAGCCATTTCCGACGTCGGTGTTGATAGCGTTTTGCAATCCGTTTTTGGCGAGAGAACCAACGATTGCCCCGCCTAATGCGTTGGCCATACAAAATGCGTCGGTCGTCGCGCCTACCTGCATCTGCAAAGAATTGACCCGCTGGTTCTGCTCGAACTTGCAGGTGGAACTGCAGCCATCAAGATTCGCATTGTTCCCATCGTCGCACTGCTCGGGTGGCGTCTGCCGGATGCCATCGCCACAAGACGGTCCCGTGACATGAAGCAGCGCGGAGCCACGAAAAGGTCCGCTGGCAGCGATAATTCGGCATGCGCCCCCGCGAACAGCAGTTACCAGACCGGAAGACGGATTCACAGTCGCGACACCCAGGTTGTCGGAGATCCAAGTCGCCAGGCCCGTAATCTTGGTGCGTCCGCCAGTTTTGTTGAGCGCGCCGAGATCGAGGCGAAAGGCGTCGAATTGCTGAGTGGCCGCTGGCGCGATAGAAGAGTTCGCAGGTGTTACCTCAATCCGCACCGGGCCTTGTTGTCCCTGCAAAAACAGGACCGAGCTGAAGACGAATACGACAATCCTGCAATAGGCAGTCGCTCGCACGCAACGCATATGGTTTTCCATTTTCTTTGAGAGGGAGGCATTCATCATACATCGGGCCGTAAGAATCAGCCCCCGGTGTCGCTCTAGCTCCTGATGAGTCTGTTACCTTTCTAGTAATATATGGCTGTTCGTCGCTGATGGCCCCCTATCCCATTTGCTCAAATAGTCTCCATTGATATGAAGTCATTACAATTCAATGACATACGGAGAGACCGGGGGGTACCAGCAGGAAGTGGTCAGATATTTACTTTGCTATAAACCAGACCTCCCTTTCTTCCCAATCTGAAGAGTAAACAGAACTGGCGAATGCCTACTGTTATCGCAAATTTTCAAAGACCAGAAGGCTTTTTTTAGGGCTCGCAGCCGAAATCAGGCTGCACCCCTAAGCCCGCATTCTTGAATGCTGGGTACACTTCCCAACTCAAGGATGACCCACAATTTCCCACAAATCAAGAGTGTGATATCAGCGTGATATCACTTTGCGAAACAAATAAAACGCTGGCGGGTTCTTACAACAGGGTGACCGTGTGAAAAATTCGTTAAGACAGTCATTTGTTTTTATTCTCTGGATCATATTTCTAGCTGTCTCTATCCCGGCAGGGCAATTGCAAGTGTGGGCGGCTGAGCCACAGGCTCCGGTGGGGCGTACGTTGACGGGCGTGCTCGTAGGGCCGCGGGTTGCGGTTTTCGATACAGCCCGGGATTCCTGCGAGCAGATTGACATTCCCGACGAACAGGCGCGCGCCTTCCGCGACTACAAAGGCACGATCCACCTGGTGGCTTCGCACTCGGTGATGCGGCAGAACCTCGGAGCTACGCTGGAGAGCGTGAAGCACACCTGCCAGGTGACTTTTCGTTCGCCGCACGACCCCGATCCGGCGCATTTCAACGATTACAGTTGGCTAGATGCGTTCTACACCCTCGATGGCAGAAAGGTCGTTGCCCTGGCCCACATGGAGTATCACGGCTGGGAGCATCGCATGTGCTCCACCTCCCAGGACACCAGCGCCTGCTGGTACAACGTTGATACCTTTTTCCTGTCGGAAGATGGGGGCTACCACTTCACCTCACCCAAGGCGCCGGAAAACTTCGTTCTTGGGCTGCCGTACAAGTACGAGGTCAATCGCGGGCCGGAAGGTTACAGCGTTGACACCAACATCATCAAGGTCGGCGAGTGGTACTTTGCCATGACAACGGATTGGCCCTGGCCGCCGACGTGCAACCCGAATCAAGTTCCCAATACGTGCCTGGTGCAATTTGGCGGAGCGCCGATTCGTACGACGAATATTCTTGATCCATCTTCCTGGCGCGGCTGGGATGGCAAAGATTTCGACGTCGTCTTCGTTGATCCGTACCGGGGGCCGGTGGCCCATCCGGAAGAGCATATCTTCAAGCCGGTTCCGTATATGTACTACGTGAACGGGGTCTACTACCACGAGGCCGCGCATCGCTTCGTCGCCGTGCTCTTTGATCCCTGGAACGATGCCTATGGCCCGCCTGGATTTTATCTTTCAACCTCAACCGATATGGTGAACTGGAGCAAGCCCACCATGGTCATCGCCCAGAGCCAGCTCCTCGCCAAAGAACCCAAGGGGAACTGGACCTATGGTTATTTCTCGCTGGTTGACCCCAACTCAAAAGATCCCAATTACGGAACCATTACCGATAATCCTTATGTTTACTATGTGCGCTCAGACGCCAATCATGGTCCGTATGTGCGGGTCTTGTTTCGGCAACGAATCAAGCTGAGCTGGAAGTGAGAACAGTCCTCAGGAATCAGTCCTCAATCGTCAGTGGAAACTTTACGGGCATCCTGGCGGATGTCCGGCGGAGTGGTCGCTGCTGTCGTTCAACGATTTCAGGATCTCATCCGGGTCGCTGGCCATATCGTGCGCCAGGCGGGCTAGGGCGACCGTGACGATATCGCAGTGATGCAGTTTGTGGGGGTCAATCCCCTTGTCGCGAGTCGCCCACAGCCACATGCGATGCACCAGGGCCACGTCTTCGGACTTCATGTCGGGCAGGTGCGGTCCCAGGCGGAAGGTTTCCACTTCCTGATCGGGTTTGACGACCTGGAAGATCACCTGGCGCTTGGGTTCGGGCATGGCCTCCCAGGCGCGGCCTAGATTGAAGGCCTGCTGCTGGGCGGTCATCTTGGTGGAGAGGCCGGCAACAATCGTGGAAGATTCCAGCGAGTTTGCCGTCTGCACGATTGCCGACCATACATCGCGGGCCGGGACCACGACCAGAGAAATGGTTTTGCCGAAACTTTCAGCGATGGAAACCGCGCGGGTAAACAAGGTCTGCTCGTAGTCGCTGAAAATCTGGTCCATGGAGAGGTCATATTCCGCGCTTCCGGGTCCAGTAAGGCGGGCCGCCAGCACCACCACGTCGGTCCCCTTGGTATCAACCTGTGAGAGCACCCAGCGGAGCTGGTCGAGCGTGTTGTAATCGCGCACCGTCACCAGAATGTTGCCGGGGCGCACATCGGCGGTTTCGCGTTCGACGGTTTCGTGGTGCAGGAGCTGGAAGTGCTCCTTCATCTTCTTTTCAACGTTGGCGAACTTGCGTTTGTTAACGCGCTCGGAAAAAGCAAACAGGATGAAGAAGGCGAAGGTGAACGCAACGCCGGCCTTGGTAGCAACGGACTTGGTAAACAGATTGACGATGGCCACGGTCAGCAGCACCATGTGCACGGAAGCCAGGCCGATAGGGATTTCAACCCCGCGAATGGTGATGTTGGGTGGCACCTTCCATCCGCGTTCACCCTTGTATTTGAAGCGCAGCACCAGCATGGCCAGGCTGTTAAAGACGAAGCTCCAGATAACGCCAAAGGCATAGGCTTCGCCCAGCACATAGACGTCGCCGCGGCTGATCAGAATGGTGAGCAGTTGCATGCCTACGACCATGTTGATCACGCGGTGGCTGGTGCCGTACTTGTGATGCGGCTTGCGGAACCAATCGGTAAGGACGCCGTCTTCGGAAACGCGGTTTAACACGCCGTTCGAGCCCACGATGGCAGTGTTGATGGCCCCCGCCAGCATCAGAAAGCCCACGACCACTACAAAAGCACGGAAGAGGAGCTTGATGGTCTGCGGACCGGTGAAGTACATCACCATGACGCCCAGCACGTTGTTAATAGCTTCAGGCCGGGCGCGCACCTCATCGGGAACCAGCATGACGGCAAACATGGAAGAAAGACCGGTGAACAACAAGCTGTAAATAGCGATGGTCAGCGCAGTCTTCTTCAGGTTCTTGAGCTTGGGATGGCCAATTTCCCGATAGACCTGGGCCAATGATTCCTCGCCGCTCATGGCCAGCACGGAGTGGCCAAAAGCCATCATGATTCCAAAGATCCCAAAGAGTCGCGGTATGTTGGCGCTGATGAACCCCAGCGATTCGGGAGTAAAGTGAAGATTGCCGGGCGTGGGCCATGGCGGCAACGGCCGGGGATTACGCAACAGCGAGAAGATCGCCCAAGCCAGCAGTATGACCACCATCACGGTGGTGATTTTCATCACCTTCAGGGCCTTGTCGCTGGATTCCTCAATGCCCTTGATGTTTTCCCACCAAAAATACAGGGTCACCAGGATCGCAACGATAACCGACGTAAAGTTTTCGTTGACATGGGGCGGCCCGTTGAATAAATGATGAATCGCACGTGGAACCAATCCGTGGATATCGAGCGCTATAAAGGTCTCATTCAGCAAGCCCGAGATGTACTGCCCCGCGGAAACACCCGAGATGGGGCCGGTCAGGATATAGTCGAACATCAAGGCGGCAACGCCGACCTTGGCCAGGGTCCCGCCCAGGGCTTCTTTCACGATGCGGTAGACGCCGCCGCGCACGAACATGGAGCAGCTCTCCACGTAGACCGCGCGCACCGCAAAAGAGAACAACATCACACCCAAAATGAACCAGGGTGCAGCCTTGCCTATCGCCTGCTCGGCGGTAGCACCGGCATAAAAGGCAGAAGAGCCCAGGTCGTTGAGCACGATAGCTGCTGCCCGCCACCAACTGATGAAGGTCAGCATCACTGAGCTGGCGACCACAATCCGAACTCGGTTGGAACTTAAAATGGGCTGGGTTGTGGCAGTGGTAGACGACATTGGAAGGGATTCGGCTCTGCTATCTCAAGACCACTTTTTTAAGTGGCGAATTTATAAACAATTTATAAAGGCAGATAGCAGTGTACAGCCACTTCTCCATCAGGGCAAACCCGCATGGCATATGTAATATTTATAGGCCGTATAAATATTTCTTTAGTCAGCGACGGGCTCATCCGGCTCAAGGGCTGTTTCGATGTCTTCCACACCGCTCAACAGAATCACCACCGCGGAGCCGAGTAAACCGATCACGAATAAAGCTTCAAGAATCTTGATTACAATCGCCATGATTTGCATGATTTGCCTGTAATTATTGTACCGGAATTCCAGCAGAAGAAACATGGGGGCCTGGAAAGATGTCTGGCAGGGTTAGAGGGGCGGAAAGGCCGAGAGGAGTTATTAGGGGGAAAATTACCCGTTCCCTTTATTTTCGTCCAATTCTATCTGCTTCGATCTGTTAAGAGGGCCCTCTACAGTGCGGCGGAATTGCTGCGTAATAGTATCCAAAATCCCTGTATTGCCGCTGGATATCTCCAACAAATCAGAGACGCTTGTACCATTTAACAACTGCGTCATAACACACTCCCTATCAATTCAATAGTACACCAAGCAAAGCACAAAAGGGCTGCAAAAGCTTTGCGATTTCATCGGGAGCATCCTGGAAAACATGTTCCTCGCTTGATTCCACATTGATAATACCGCGCGGGCCTTCCGGGCCTGGGACAATGAGTGAAGCAAAGCTGCGAAAGTTCTTCTTATGACTGAAATAATCCTGCATACTTTTCCGAATTTGTTTGGGCAGTTTATCGGCAAAATCGAGCTTGGCCGTCTGAACCACTAAATCAGTCTTTCGCAAGAAGGCCTCCGGCGCCCCGGGCAGGGTCCAATCTGCCCAGTCAGGATCGAGTACGGGGTCCTCAACTGGCAAAACGAAGTGTTCTTGACCCTCGGGATAAGCATACTCTTTTAACAATAAGAGATGCCCATACTCATGACCCTCTCTGCCAAACATCACGCCCTTCTTTTGTTCCAAGGTGGCTTTCTTCCAAGGAACCGCCAGCATGTAATTCGCATTGATTGCGGGCTTGGGATTGGCTGTGGAATTTGCCTTAACCACCAGGCAAATGTGCTCTAAGAGGCGTTGTGCAACTAATTTCTGAATCTCGCCTGGCCGGCCCTGTTGAATGTAGTGGTCTACTGCGAGAATTACCGCGGCCAAGGAATGTGCCACCTCGGCAGAGAAGTTGCGCAACTGTACCAGTTTGTCATCGTGTTTGCGTTCCAGGCCCGCTCTGAATTCTTCTTCATAATAGAGATGCCCGTAGCGCAAATAGTTTCCGACCGGGTGAAATGGTTCAGAAGGATAATCCTGCGGGCGCCGGGTTCTGATCTGACGGCAATGGAAATAGATTTGCGACGCGGATATAGCCAGCACGACCGCCCATGCGCCGACAAAAAACACACAATAAAAAAAGAGCAGTCGAGGCTTGTCTATCTGGTCTACGCTCAGCAATCGTTTTAAATCGCCAATAAATGTGATAATAAAAACGGCGAAAGCCCATTTGAAACTTCGTACTCTTGGGTCCTTTCCCAGTTCGGCCACCTTCCGGGAAGCTCGCCATGAGAGACCAAATACAAGCCCCAAAACCAACCCTATCAGCGCAACAATGACCTCAATGTAGCTGTCAGGTAGCCACCTGGAAATTATCACAACAGATAAAGTCATCACTGTTCCGTTGAATCGAAATTACCGTTTTGAGTTCGAAGACGGGATGCATTCTACACCAACCTCATTTCCTGGGGTCACCCGACCCAGTGTTTTCAAAGATGTTTTAAACTCATTACGTGCGCACCCTGACTCTTCGGCAGTGGTTGAAGTAGGAAGGAGTATGATAGGTGCGTTGATACTCCCCTAAGCCCTTCCCCCAAAACCTCGCCTCAGTTTTTAAGTTTTTAATGCCGAACTTTTCACGGATCACGAGCTTCTTGCGACGGCGTTGGGTGCGCGCAATCGCGATTACGGCAGTATGCATTCTCACGTTTGCAGCGATCAGTGCCGCTGGCGAGTGCCTGTTTTATCTGAATGGCAACAAGACGATCCTTCTGATGGAGTTAACGATCTGGACCTGGTTATTGCTGCTTTTCGTGTTCGTTGCGCGAAGGTGGAGCAGCCGCATCCTTCTTGTCATAGCCGCGCTCAGCGTTCTGGTGATAGCACCAGGTTGCATCCTGACGCTGGGCCCTGTTGTCCGCGTCGGCTTGTACCTTCACATGACTGCGCGAACAGTTCACGCCAGCGTAGTGGGTTCGCGCGCTGTCTACCCAACGGAAATGCCTCCCTCAGCAATGCCACTCAGGCCGTTGGTAGAGCGGCAATATGAGTTTCACTACGCTGTTTTTGGTGATCCCGGAAACGGTGCGAACAGCCATTTCCGCATTGAGGCTGTCCGGCGGCATTGTCTTTGTCGCGCACTGACTAACCTGACTATTTTTGACGACGGAACGATCTATTCGACAGATGAGAACAGGGCCGCGAAAGCGTCGGATGGAATCTTCTACAAACCGCCTAAGGACGCTGAATTCCCTTAACTGCTCCGCGTAGTCGTCGATAAGTCGCCGTATGGCAAGTTAGGCCCCCAGAGCGAAGAGACGGCGCAAGCTCGAACCCCTGCCTCAACAGGCACCAACCTAGTCAATTAGGTTATTTGTGGGTAATTGAAAGAGTCACCGCACGCTTACTGTGTTTCTGAGAGGGCCGCAATCTTCTGTGCATCGGCGTCGGCGACTTCAAGGCCGATGAGGTCTCCAAAGTTGTACTCTCGCCGGTCGTTGTTAGCGATCCTTGTTAAACTCAGATCGTGCGTAC
>Ga0207111_10096_pt1 | contig 24358 bp, 26 predicted proteins | sample Alteio_BWMinHeat_71_FD_153577 | JGI IMG/M metagenome (GOLD analysis project Ga0207111, IMG submission 153577) | Enriched cells from forest soil in Barre Woods Harvard Forest LTER site, Petersham, Massachusetts, United States -... | ecosystem: Environmental > Terrestrial > Soil > Temperate forest >... | reverse complement strand
GAAGATCCGCCGAGGTCTGGGTGAATGTGGAGGGCGACGACGCGGAAGCCGATAGGAGTATAGAAGGACTGGAAGCGGCGCGCGAATATATCCGTCACGAGTTGGTAGAGCGGTTGCGGATCCGGCGAGCCCCCGAGCTGTATTTTCGCCTGGATCGCGCCGAACAGGCGAAAGCTCGGGTCGAGGAATTGTTGCAGCGGGAAAAAAGAAGACGCAAGCCCCACAAGGAATCCAGTGGAGAGCAGGCCTAACAACATGCTCGAGGATGTACTCCGGCAGATCGGACAGCACGAGCGATTCGTGCTGACGTCGCACGCCCGCCCGGACGGAGACGCAATCGGGTCGGCCCTCGCCTGCTGCCAGGTGCTGCGCGAAATGGGAAAGCAGGCCGATGTCGTGCTCCACGACGGCGTTCCTCGCATCTATCGCTCCCTGCCATTTGCCGATCAAGTGTTGCAATCGAGCCGAGTGACCGGCAGCTATGAGGCGGCCATTATTCTCGAGTGTGACAGCATCCATCGCACGCGGCTCGAGGGACTGGAAGATCGCGTCCTGATCAGCATCGACCATCACGTCAGCGGCCGTCCTTTTGCCCACGTGAACTGGATTGATCCCCACGCCGTCGCGACCGCCGAAATGGTGTTCCGCTTGGCGCGGCATGCGGGTGCGAAGTTCTCCCCGGAAATCGCAACCTGTCTGTATACCGCTTTGATGACGGATACAGGATCGTTCATGTTCCAGGGCACGAACGACAATACATTCGCCCTGGCCCGCGAACTCGTACTCGCAGGAGCCGATCCGGCACACTGCGCGCGCGGAATTTACTTCGCGCATTCCATCGCCAAGATCCGGCTGCTCGGCGAAGCCCTGCGCAATCTTAACGTCGAGGGCAACGTTGGCTATGCTTGGGTAACGCGGAAACAAATGGAACGGTGTGGCGCCATTGAAGAAGATTGCGAGGGACTAGTGAATTATGTTCTTTCCATCGGTGGCGTCGAAGTGGCCGCATTTTTCCGCGAGTTGCCCGACGGCCGCTACCGCGTCAGCCTGCGCAGCAAGGGCAAACTCGACGTAGCCCGCGTAGCCGAAAGCTTCGGCGGCGGTGGCCACGAATGCGCCAGCGGATGTTCCCTCGATGGCCCGCTGGCCGAAGCGGTGCGTGCAGTAATTCTCCAGCTAGGCCGCGGACCTTCCGTACAATAACTCTCGATTGCAGATTGTTGATTTCAGATTGCAGATTGAACCCATCGCTTATCGCTTTCAATCTGAAATCTGCAATCTAGAATCTGCAATCTGAAATCCCCATGACCGCTCGCACCCGCACAGACGTCCTGCTCCTCGCCGGCTTCTGCACTTTCCTCTTCTTCTACGGAATCAAACAGTTTGGCCTGATTGGCGCCGACGAGCCCCGCTACGCGCAAGTGTCGCGTGAGATGTTGGAACGTGGCGACTGGATCACGCCAACGCTGGGCGGCCACGCCTGGCTCGAAAAGCCGCCACTCTACTACTGGCAAGCCATGCTCGTTTACAGCGTACTCGGCGTGAGCGATGCCGCGGCGCGCATTCCTTCGGCGATCGATGCGACTCTCCTCGTCGTTGCCATCTACCTGTTCTTTCGCAAGTTTCGTTCTGCTGTGGCGGTCGACGCTGCCCTCATTGCGGCTTCCTGCGCGGGAATCATCGGCTATGCCCGCGCCGCCTCCATGGACATCACGCTTACGGCCGCGTTTGCGATCGGAATGCTCGCATGGTGGGCTTGGCGCGAGAGCGGCAAACGCATCTATCTCGCCGGATTCTACTTCTTCATGTCCCTGGGAATGCTGGCCAAGGGTCCACTGGCGCCATTTCTCGCAGCAGCTGTGATCGTGCTCTATTCCATCGCGGTGCGCGAGAGACTACTGATACTACGAACTCTGTGGGTCCCGGGCATTCTCTTGTTTCTCGCAGTCGAGCTCCCCTGGTACGTCGCCGTCCAGATGCGCAATCCGCAGTTCTTCCGTGAATTCATTCTGGAGCACAATCTCGCCCGCTTTTCGACCAATCTCTACCATCACCCCGAGCCCTTCTGGTACTACGTTCCGGTCATTCTGCTCGCCCTGGTGCCGTGGATCGTTTTCGTGATTGTGGCGATCGCGGAATCCATCCGTGTCTGGTGGGCGGAACGCGGAAGCGCACCCGACCTCGAACTGCAATTCCTGATCTTTGCCTGTTGCTGGCTGATCGTACCGGTGCTTTTCTTCTCCGTGTCCCGATCGAAGCTTCCCGGCTACATTCTTCCCGCCGTGCCCGCGGGCGTGGTCTTGCTCTCGGACTATCTGCGCCAGCAACTCGAGCAGCAGGCACCGCTGCCGAAGTGGATGGCAATTCTGCACGCACTCATAACCTGTGCTCCGATCGTTCCAGCAGTTCTGATGAGCTACATCGTCACCCTGCATCGTCTGCCGGCCGGCCGCACGTTAGGGATCGCGCTGGCGATCGCGTTGGTGCTCACAATCGGAATTGCACTAACCCTCGGGGGCCTGCAATGGCGCATGGCGCGCTTCGTCACCCTGATCCCAGTGGTGCTCGCGGTGGCGGCGGTGCTCAAGCTGGGGACGACTGCGATCGACCAGAAACTATCGACGCGTCCGGTGGCCGTGGAGTTGGCAAGTATGGAGACTCACAAACTGCCGCTCGCGGTATGCGGAGTCTCACGCGAGGTCGAGTACGGACTCGAGTTCTATCGTGACCAGATCATCTCGCGCTACGAGGCGGGAAGCATCCCCGCCAGCGAGCATCTGCTCGTAGCCGCCCCAGACTGGAAGCCGAATGTGACCGAGTGGACCAGAGGACGGCGCGTTTCGTTGCTTGGCCACTACGCCCCCCAAAATCTGGACTATTACTGGATTGCTGCTGCTCCCGCCAGCCGTTAACTTCCCTGCCGATACGAGAATAGGGAGTTGCAGAGGCATAAGCCTCCACAACTCCCCGTAAGAGGGTCGCTAGCAGAGTTTCTTTTCCAGCAACCCTTTTTGCCTGGGACAAACGATCTTTCAGCGATTAGTCGTCCCCGCCTCGGCCGCCGCCGCCGCTGCCGCTACCAGACCGGCACTGTACCACCGTCGAGTTGCCGCTCGTTTTGGCTGTGCAGGTGTAGCGAGCGGAAGGTATGGCGCTGGCCGGGATGCAGTTGATGCTGAAACTGCCCTTCGCGCTCGTCAGCGAGCAGGCTGCTCCAGATTGTGTCACGGACACCGAGGCGCTTGCCGATTTCGTCGGATCCGTCACGGATGTGGCTTTCACCACTCCCATTCCCGCCTTGGTCGCAGTGAACATCCCGTTGGCGTCCACTGTGCCCACAGATCCGGTCACGGTCCACGTGACTCCTGCAGAAGAGCCTGTCACGTTAGCAGTGAACTGCTGCGTTTTTCCTACACTCACGCTTGCCGTCACAGGAGTGAGGGTTACGGACACGCCGCCTCCGCCTCCACCACTGGATGTGACTGTGACCTGAGCGGTTGCTGACTTCGTTTTGTCCTCAACCGAAGTTGCGGTGACCGTCCCTGTACCGGCGGAGACGGCTGTAAACAAGCCATTCTGATCGACTGTCCCGACGCTGGTCGAGGTCCAGGTCACGCCCTGTGTGGAACCGGTAACAGTCGCCGTAAAGCTCTGCGTTTGTCCTGCCGCCACTGTAGCCGTGGTCGGCGATATGCTCACGCCGATCGCCGAAGCCACCAGGTTGCCAATGAGGTAAGTTGCTTCCAACGCCACTGCCGACGACGAGTGGCCAACATTGTTGAATGCCGTTGTCGCATCCTTCCCGCAAAAGGGCGTCATCGGAGAAGGGCCGGCCGGGTGCAGGGACAAGAACGCGGTCACGTTATAAACTTCTGTCTTGTTCAGAACCATCCAGCAATCGGTGGAAGAATTATGTTTGGCCACGTCAGCCAGGGTGTAGTTGGGTAATTGCGCGGCCATCGACAGCGAAAACGTCAGAATCAGCAATAAGGTCGCGAATACAACTCTCTTCATTTTCAGCACTCCTCAATTCGGGGGATTTTGACGACACAGCTCCCAAACCGCGCCGCGACTCAGGGCAGTGACGTTTGCTACTGACACTCGGTCGTGAAACTGAATGTGTTTGTTGAAAAGAACAGGCCTACAACGAGGGTTCTAGTGCCGGTTCCATGGATGAATGCTCCTTTCTTCGAAATCGCTCTGCGATTTCGGAGTGGGGACGAAGCATGTCCTCCAGGCAATTCGAACGCGGCCCGGAAACAGACGTGGCGAAGCAGATGCGGCGCTTTGTGATTTTCTAAAACACGACCAGAGTGGAACAACCTTCCGCAGAAGTTATCGTGTCTGGCACAGAGGAAGCAAGTTCCAGTGGGACAGGAACTACTAGCAACCGAGGTACACATCCACAACACACATGACGAAGATCTGTACCCCAGTGCTCAGGTTTGAGGAATCAATCGAGAGGAGTGAGTGGGTGTGGACTTGCGGAAGTGTGGCAGAAAGATTCTGATGCCACTGCGAGTCAACGGGGAGTAGAGTTGCGCATCGTGAAAGGGCGGCGGCTATTCTTCCGTTACTAGCTCTTCCACTTCCGCCCTCGCTGGCGTGCCCGCTAGTGTGGTGTTGCCGTACTCGAATCCCTTTTCGAATGCCTTCAGATTCAATTCACGGAAGGCTGCCGGCACCGAGTCAGCCACGGCTTTGCGCACACTATCCGCGCCGAGAAGCTTCGTGACTGCAGTGAAGAACCCAACCATCACTGCATTCAGCACCATCCGCTTGCCAAGTTCTTCCGCGAACCGCGTCGCCGGAATACTGTAGACCTTTTTGTCACGGTTGAGGTTGGAGACGCGCACCAGATCTCCTTCAACGATCAGCAAGCCGCCAGGTTTCAGTTCGCCAGCGAACCGGTTGTAGGCCTCCTGTGACATGATCACCATCATGTCGGGCTGAGTCACATACGGATACAGCACTGGCTCGTCGGAAATGACAAGTTGCGCGCTGCAAGCCCCGCCTCGCGCCTCTGGCCGGAAATTCTGCGTCATGGTGGCGAAACCGTTTTCGTAAATCGACGCCGCCTTGCCCAGCACCACTGCCGAAAGAATGACTCCCTGTCCTCCGAAGCCCGCAACTCTAATTTCGGTCAGCCGCATACGCACTCCATTTCTGGTTCTTCCGGATCTGCCATCTCAACGTAGCGATCGCCCAGCGATTCGACGTACTGCGCGCGCATCATCGATTGATAGTCAGGCCGGTCGCGGTCCACGAACCTACCCACGGCGATTTCTCCGTTAAGCGTCAGTCCAACTTCACTTGTGGGCGCTCCGTTCTTCACCTTGCTCTTCTCTTTGTAGTACTTCATGGTGTCGAGCCCGTCGCCCATCTTGTTGCAGCGCTGATAGAGCGTCGGACACGGCGAGATGACTTCTATGAATGAGAATCCTTTCTTCTGAAATGCTTCGCTGATCGATCGTGCCAGTTGACGCACATGGAACGTAGTCCAGCGCGCCACGTAGACTGCGCCAGCCGCCTCGACCAGGTGCGGCAGGTTGAAAGCCGGCTCGAAGGTGCCGTAGGGATTTGTCGAGGTCGTAGCGTGTCCTGGCGTCGTCGGCGCAGTCTGCCCACCCGTCATCGCGTAAATAAGGTTGTTCACGCAGATGACCTTGAGATCGACATTGCGCCGCGCCGCGTGAATCAGGTGATTACCGCCGATCGCAGAGAGATTGCCGTCGCCCGAATAGACCACAACATTCAATTTAGGATTCGCCAGCTTCAGGCCCGCCGCAAACGGAATTGCGCGGGCAGAGCGCGATGATCTCGTACTCGCCGTGCGACCCCCAGCGCGCTTGCATCATGTCCGCCTGCGCGGGAAGCGTGGGCAACCCGGTCGAGGGTCCACCGCGCTGCACGTCGACGAATACGCATGGCGTCTCTGTCATCGCCGCATATCCAATGTGTTCCATCATCAGCGAGAAGCCCGGGCCCGAAGTCACCGTGAACGCCTTGGCGCCGCCCCACACACCGCCTTGCAGAGCGATCGAGGCCGCGAGTTCGTCTTCCATCTGGATAAAGGTTCCACCCACCATCGGCACCCGTGCCGCGAACCGCTCTACAACTTCCGTCGAAGGCGTAGTGGGATATCCAGCCGCGAACCGCGCACCCGCCGCCAGTGCTCCCTCGCAGCAGGCATGATCGCCGTCGATGAAATGAGTGCCGGTCAACACTCCATCAGGATCCGCTTTCATTTCTCACCTCCTGCGCCCTTCGCCTCTTTCGCGGCGTTGGCAGGTTTCACCTCAGCCGATTTCGTTCCGTAAATCGCGAAATCCGGACAGTACATCCCGCACAGGTCGCATCCGCTGCACTTTTCCGGATGCACCACGTGCGGTGGATGATAGCCCTTCGAATTGAAGGCGCCCGAAAGCTCCAGCACGTGCGTAGGACAAAACTCAACGCAAAACCCACAGGCTTTACACCGCTCAACGACGATCGAAACACGCCCTTTTGCCACGAGATCCCCCACCTCGGAGTCACGATCACTCCGGTATTTTCAACTACGAAGGATGTGATTATGCCGGGGAACAGTGGAGAGACGGTGTGATGGTAGTCACAGGACGTGGTGAGGAGGAGCACGAGACTACTTTCTGCTGCATCAGTAACAACCACTGTGTTTTCCTATGGTTACGGACAACTTGGGTAGCCCTCCATGCCCGTGATTACGCGCGTCGGAAGCTGCAGCAGTGACGCCCATCACAACGACGGGTGATCGTGGCTGCCCGCCCGTTTGGGCGATGACCGCCTGTTGCTCCCGCTTGTTCCCGTTGTTTGCCTCTGCCCGGCGAACCATCTACACTCGATTTTCGCTACGGTCTTTTCCCGCTGTCTACCAGCGCATGCCGCAGCAGGAGCCCTTTGGAGATCCTCGACCTCAGGCATTTTTCTTCCCTGGATTTGCGTCCCCTTCTCGATGACGAGACGCAACTCTGGTCGCGCCTCCTTTCTTGGGATTACACCAGTTCGGCGGAGATGATCCTTCGCTACGTCGACGCAAAAATCCTGCCGGGTTATGCGGCTGTGGACCGCGGTCGCGTGTTTGGTTATTCGTTTTTTGTGTACGAAGGCAGCAAGGGAGTCATCGGCGACCTCTACGTCACAAACGGCACTCGCCTGCCCGACGCTCGCAAGGTCGAAATCAACTTGCTGACCCACGTGATCGAGACGTTGCAGCAGTCACCCGGAATTCATCGCGTAGAAGCGCAATTGCTGGCTCACGAGGCAAATGTGGTTTCCCGCCCGTTCCTCGAAACCGGCTTCCAGCGCCATCCGCGGCTGTTCATGGTCCTGGGTTTCGCAAAGTCGACGCCACCGAACCTTGCCACCCATGCCGACGTAGAAATCCGCCCCTGGGCCGAAGCCGATTATCAGCCCTCCGCCGCGGTGATCACTGCCGCATACCGCGGGCATGTCGATGCGCAAATCAACGACCAGTACCACACGCTGAGTGGTTCGTTGCGCTTCTTGAATAACATCGTGCGCTTCCCAGGATGCGGAGTCTTCGATCCAGAATCGTCTTTCGTCGCAATCGATCGCAAGTCCAGAAGCCTGATTGGCCTCATCCTCTGTTCACGCGTCCGCCACGACGTCGGCCACGTGACCCAGGTCTGTGTGTTGCCGGACTATCGCGGGCGAGGCATAGGAGAGTCGCTGCTGGCGGCGACGGAGTTGAATCTGCGCAAGCGAAATTTCTTCATGCTCTCGCTAACGGTGACAGAAGCCAATGCGCGCGCCGTCGCCCTCTATCGCAGGTTGAATTTCGATTCGAAGAGAATCTTCGACGCGTTCGTTTGGGAAGGCTAACTGTGTTCGTCTGGAAGGCTAAACTGTAGAGACGTTGCTTGCAACGTCTTTCTAGCCACGATTTCGAACCCCGCTGCATCGACATAACAAGCCACGTCGTGGAACACTGCTGGCTATCGTTTCAAGACCCACATCGCCCACCCCGCCACAAGCACACCGCCCAGAAACATCACAAAGCAATATGCTCCGTAACGCACCATGTCGCGTGCATTATCACGATGCGTGATCCCAAACACGATAGAGGCGAAAAACGAGAAAACCAGCGCCGCGCTGAAATGATTGAGAGTAATCGTCACCGAATGAATCCCCGCGAAAAAGGTTGAGCTGATCGCTGACGGCTGATGGCTGAAAGCGTCTTCACTGTTTCTTCCCAATGGCAATGTGATACGCATCGGCGATCGCAATAAAGTTCAGCAGTCCCGCGACGATCATAAACTTCGTGCCGTAATCCGCCGTTGCGAACGCGATTGCTCCCTGCCCCCAGTCCATCGCCAACGAAAGAAGGTAGAGCCCACCCGCGCCGACATCTCCAACAAATCCTAGAATATCGAGAATGTCCCCGCCATTTGCCTTGTAAATACGCGCCTGCATCGCGAGTCCAAGCAGAAAAAGCGCAACGATCGAGACGAAGAGCAGGATCCCACGAATCCAGCGCTTCTGGATCATGTGTCCCGCGCCCGGGATCAGCCATCCTACGGCAGGGGCAAGCACGGCCATCGCGGTGATCTGCTCCGCCGGAGCAGTTTTGGATTTTTCAGTAGTGGAATTAGCCATTCAGATGGTCACAATCTCGCGCTGAATTTTTCCCGTGACTTCCGCCGATTTGGCGCGCACCAGCACGTTCACTTCGGTGCGTACACCAAACTCCGGAAGATAGATTCCAGGCTCAATCGAGAAGCAAGAATTTGGAAGTATCTGCCGCTCATCATGGATCTCGAGATCATCCATGTTGGCCCCATTCGAGTGGACGTCAGTCCCGATCGAATGTCCCGTGCGATGAATGAAGTATTCGCCGTATCCCGCCTTCTTGATGTGCCCGCGGGTAGCGCGGTCGACTTCCCACCCGGCAATGCGGCGGCCCGCGTTCACGGCGTCAAGCACGGTTCTCACCCCGGCATCGCGGGCATCGCGCACAATCTCGAACACTTCACGCATCCGCTGTGACGGCGCACCGCCCACAAAGCCCATCCATGTAATGTCGTAGTAGACCGCATTCGGCGTATTCTTCTTGCCCCAAACGTCGAGCAGCACCAGATCACCCTCGCGAATCGCCACCGGATGGGTGGCATGCGGCTCGTAGTGCGGATTTCCCGCGTTGGAATTCACGGCCACGATCGGTGGATCGCCCGTCAGCAGACTCTCGCGCCCGAAGGCTTCCATGAACCAGTGCTGAATCTCGTGCTCCTTCGTTCCCCCATTGCGCACCCGGCGACCGATCTCCTTGAACGACTCAGCAACAATGGAATCGACGCTGTCGCGGGCCGCGTAATGTGACGCAATCTGTTCATCGCTCCAGGTGGATTCGAATTGCGCCACCAGGTCGGCCGAGCTCACAATATTCTTCCCCAGCCCGCGCAGCAGATCGATGGTTCCGCCATCCACCAGTGAAATCGTGAATACGCTGTTGTTCGGCGAGTACTGCATCGCCAGATCAAGGTACTTGGCCAGGATCGACTTCAACTGGTCAAACAGTTCCTGCCACCCTGAGTACAGGTACTTTTTGCCGGGAAGGGAATCGAGATGCCCCGCTTCAATCTTGTGTACCAGTTTGACCGGCTCGCCCTCCGCCGGGATCAGGTAGAACCAGCGCCGCGTCACCATCAAACTCGTAGGCAGCCCGAGTACGCGATACGCGATCGGATCGCGGTGGTGGTGGTCGTAGAACAGCCACGCGTCGATGTTGCGTTCGCGCAGCGCAGACTGTATGGCCGGCAGGTTCATTGGCAAACCTCTATTGTAATCAAGAGAAAGGATTTGAGCGAATCGCGCCGATCTGACGGAAGAATCAGCTCCGTCGAGAAAGGTTAATGTGGGAAGGGTCGAGGTGGAAAGGTTTATGTAGGGACAGCCGCCTCGGCTGTCCGGTCGAGCGAAGCTCGACCGCGGTGTTGAGCCAGCAAGATAGAGCCGAGTCCTGTCATGAACAGAACTCGGGTTATGTCTTCTCCGCAGCCAGAATCCTCCGCTTCGCCGCCATCGGCAATGTCTCGCACGCCGTTCGCAACACCAGTCGAGGTGCCCGTCCGCGAATCTTCATCAAATACGGCACCGTCCGCTTCGCATCGAACTTCGCTGTCTCCCGCAACAGCCATCCGAGCCCCTTCTGCACCATGTCGTACTTATCGCCGAGCAGCGAATCGGACAATTTCACTATCTCGGGAAAGAACCTCTTTGCCCGGGCCCCGCGAATCAACGCCACGCAAGCCGCCCGTCGATGCCAACGATCCGGAGACTTTGCCCACCGAAACACAGATTTCGTCCGCGCTGCTTTTGCCGCCACCATCGGCGCAATCAGACTGTGCACCAGCCCGTCATGATCGGCCCAACTGCTGATCCGGTCCAGCCACGATTCGAACATCTCAAACTCGCGGTCACCGCATCGCGAATCCAGTGCTTCGAGCAGAAACACAGCGGCAGTCTTTTCCTCGAGGACGAAGCCCGAGAACAACTCGTTCGCCACTTCGGTCAGAAACGCAAAGTCGTGCTCGCGCAAAATCTCACGCCGGCATCGCCGAACCGCTCGTCTCAATGCAGCCGTGTACCACCCGTGCGACTTGATCTCTTCTTTGAAGAACCACTGCACTCCCGCCGCGTGCTCAGGCGACCCGCCATCTTTTAGTGCGCGGCGAACTTGTGCAGCTACTGCTTCCGGAGTTGCTTTTGCAGAGGACATTCCATTCGCTGAAGTAGGCCCAGACAAAAAGGCGGCCACTCAAGGCCGCCTCTCAATCATCGAGTCTGGCCCAACCTTACGCGGCACGTGAAGTCGCCGGACGGTATCCGCATTCCTTTGCCTTACGCAACGCCTGCGTAGCCTCCTCAGGAGAGATCAGTGGAGTCGTCTGCACGGATTTGCAAGCTCCACCCGCTGCGAACGCCATGGCAATCGCGGCAGCGCTCACGTTGTCGGGCAGATTAACAATGACGATCACGTCGTAGTCCCCAAATGAGAACCACGCCGCTTCGATCTTACCTCCCAGTTTCTCAATCGCAGGCCGCACTGCTTCTATTCGATTCTGCGGATTCGCAACCAGCGCCTCCCACCCTTGCTGAGAATACGCAACTTGCTGCAGGTAATGTGGCATAGAGCCTCCTTGCGATTCGCTAACTGGGGGCGAATCATCCCAGAGGCAGTCCCCGAAGTCAAGCATCCACCGTCTCTGCACGGACAAGTCGGTCGTAAATCCACAAAAGGACAGTTGTTGTGATGCCAACCCCCACGACCCACCACCACACTATCTGTGGACGGTGCATCTCCTCTCCGTAGTGATGCATGAGCCACCCACTGAATTTTCCCCCGATGAACGATCCAATACCCAGCGGCAGAAAGGCAAATCCCATGTACGTCCCCTGCTGCTCCGGCGGCGCAAGGCGCGAGATGTAGTCGTAGTATCGCGGCTGCTGGATGATCTCGCCGACCGCCACCACGACCAGCGTCGCAACCGCCATCCGCACCGTGGGATGCACAATTAGTAGAATCCACGCCAGGCTGGAAACCAGCGTCCCCAGAACGATCGCGTGAAAAGCGTGCATGCGCTTCGTTAAGAAGCCAATTACCATCGTCAAAAAGATGACGACCAGGGGATCGGTGATAAGGATCAGCTCCGTATCGGCCTTGGGATCGATGTACGTGGAAATGTACAGCGGCAGTGCGATGAATTCCTGCCAAAAGACAATCCAGTACCCGGTAAAAATAAGCAGGAAAAGCATGAATCGTGGATTCGAGAGCACAGTCAGGAAGTTCCTTCCGACTTGCCCAAGACTGGCTACAGGTGCGTCGTCCGTGCGCCGTGGTTCCTTGAAAAGAAGCAAAATCACAAACAGCATTGCGAACACGCTCAGCGCCGCCATGCGGAACACGTTCTCCATGCCGCGGTGCTTGTGTACCCAGGAGGCGAGGTAAGGCCCCGCCGTGCTGCCGACATTCACCAGCGTGTAATAAATCGAGTACCCAACCGACCGCACCTTTTCATTCGAAGCTCGTGCTGTCGTCCCGACCACACTGGGTTTGACCAGTGCGACACCCAACGCCGGCAGAACTAATACCAGGCCGACCAGGGTCGGTAGCGGCATCGCGTTGCGAATCGGCGCGAACCAGTCCGCTCCGATCGATCCCAGAGTGAAGTACGCAACGCTGAGAAACAGGTACGCCAGCGAAAGCGCCCGCCGGAATCCGAGTCGGTCTGCCACCGCCCCGCCGATCACCGCGAGGAACCATACCCATCCGCCAAACATCCCCGTCAGGCTGCTGGCGCGTTGCAAATCGAAATGCAACCCTTCGTGAAGATACCTGGCGAGCACCGCAAACACTGCGTAGTACGAAAGCCGCTCAAACAATTCGCTGATATTGGCAACCCAGAATGGCCGTTCAAATCCGGTTAGGATCTCGTGGAAACGTTCGGAAAAGGTCAAAGTGGCTCCTGTAGTTCGTGTGGCGCGGGCGCTTCCGCCCGCGAGGTGTGGACGCCCCCGCCCGCGATCATCCGCGCAACCGATCGACTACATACTCCCGGCTCACGCCCGCAACGCGAATCACTTTATTCCGGCTCGTCTGACCGGACGCAATAGTAACGGAAGATCGCGGCACCTTCAAAAGTTTTGCAAAGAACTCAATGCAGGCATCATTCCCACGTCCCTCCACTGGAGGCGTAGTCAGTGACACCTTCAGCGCGTCCCCGAATTCTCCAGTGATGGCATCCTTCTTCGCGCGCGGATGCACCTTCACCGCAAACGAAACTCCCTGATTTCCATCCTGGACCTTAATCATGGTTCGACCCTGGCCCTTCCAAAAGCCTCATCGAGAGTTCACTTCCCAGCCCTCAACCTGCCTTTACATTTGACCGTAGATCCTACAATTCAACAGCCCTATTCCTCAGCGTTTCCCGTTTTTTCCCAACGGCAACCTCTTATCCCTGAAGGCATCCAAGTTAGCGGCAGAACTGCAGCACCCTCCCTCCAGCCTCACTGAGCGGAGAGGGGTTGGAGGGCAGGGTCGCCGCGGTGTCTGCCCACTCAGGCAACGTATCGAGTCCCCACCGAATCACAAAAGAGAGTCGCCGTTGGTGTCCTACTGCCGCCGCGATTCGATACACTAGAGCTATGAAGGTTATCATTCGTCTCTTCTTCTGCCTCACTCTGCTCACCGGCGGACTGGCGGTCGTCCCTGCCTCCGCGCAGGAGGGCCCGCTCGATAACGCTCCTCCGAAGGACACGACTCCCGACGAGATTATCAAGCGTTTCGCCGCGAAGGAGACGGAATTCGCCAAGGCCCGCGATCAGTACACCTACCGCCAGGACGTCAAGGTCCAAACCGTCGATGGCGACACGGTGGACGGCGAATATCGCGAAGTCTTCGACGTCATCTTTGACGATAAGGGCAAGCGCATCGAGAACGTCGTGTTTGCGCCCCAGTCGAACCTGCAAAAGATTTACATGTCGCAGGAAGACTTCGCCGACATCCGCCACCGCCTGCCATTCGTTCTGACCACCGAGGATCTCCCTGAATACAACATCCTCTATGTTGGCCAGCAGCAGGAAGACGAACTGCACTGCTACGTCTTTGATATCGCGCCGAAGAAAATTGAAGGCAAGAAGCGCTATTTCCAGGGACGTGTATGGGTCGACGACCACGATTTTCAAATCGTCAAGACCTACGGCAAGACCGTTCCCGACATTTGCAATGGGCGCCCCTGCAACGAAGTCAAGAAGCGGGGAGATCAGGAAAATCTCTTCCCCAAGTTCACCACCTGGCGTCAACAGATCGACGGCCTCTACTGGTTCCCCGTCTACACCAAAGCTGACGACGAACTCCACTTCAAGATGGAAGACGTGCACATCCGCGAGATCGTCAAATACGAAGACTACAAGCGTTTCGGCTCCAACGTGAAGATTCTGTACGAGGGCAAAGAAATCCCCAAGTCCGATCAGAAGCCGGATGATAAGAAACCGCCCGACCAAAAACCGCCCGACCAAAAACCGCCCGACCAAAAACCGCCACAGAAGTAGCCGCTCTGTGCTCGAGGGCCCGCAGCCGCGCTCGTCTTCTTCTAGCGAAGGACGCGCCGCAGTTGCGCACCCACTGCACTCTTGATTAAATACACACGTCTCACCAAAACCAATCCTGGAGTAAGGGCGGTCTCGTGCGCTGGTACTTTGGCTTTTTCCTGGTCTCAGGCTTCTGCAGCATTCTTTATGAGTTGATATGGCTGCGCTTGGCCATGGCGCAGTTTGCTGTCACCACAGCGCTAGTCTCAATCGTCCTGTCGGCGTTTACGATGGGCTGGGACTAGGTTCCTTTTTAGCCGGCCGTTATGTGCCAGCCAGACCCATCGGCTCCCAAGCTTGCACCTCTATGCCCTGGTGGAACTGCTGATCGGCGTCTCTGCGCTGGCTGTTCCGCGGGAACTGGCTTTCGGGCGCGCCTTCTTGGAGCGACTCGATGCTGGACATCCGCTCTCGCTCTCCCTTTACTACATTCTCGCCGGTTTGTGGATCGGAATCACTTTGGTGCCTTGGTGTGCCTGCATGGGAGCGACATTTCCATTCGCCATGGCCGCCATCCGCGAAAGTGGTTCCGCAGCGTCCCCACGATCATTCAGCTACCTGTATCTGGCCAATGTCCTGGGGGCCGTGGCGGGCGCGGCGATTCCTTTGCTGCTCATCGAGAGGCGTGGATTTCAGGGAACCTTGCATGTGGGTGCGGTGCTGAATCTCTGTCTTGCCACGTCCGCGTTCCTGTTGCCTTTGCGCCAAGGAAAAGTCGCCGACCGAAAGACTGCGAGCGCCACGTCCACCTCGCCAACGGCTCCAACAAACCGCTGGCCTTATTACCTGCTCTTCGGCACAGGTCTGACCAGCATGGCGGCCGAGGTCGTCTGGATCCGCCTGTTCACGCCCAGCTTAGGGACGATGGTCTATGCCTTCGCGATGATCCTCGGCCTTTACCTGGGGGCAACTTATCTTGGTTCACAGTTTTATCGCAGGTTGAAATCCACCCAACATCGTGTGACCGGGCTTTTGTTTGCTCTGCTCGCGCTGTCGGTGGTGCTTCCGCTCCTTATTTGTGACCCTCGTCTGCCCATCTTTTATTACTTTCGCGTACTAAGTATCCTTCCTTTTTCTTTCATCGTGGGCTGGATAACGCCCATGGTCCTCGACGGCGTCGCGCAAGGTGATCCCGACCGCGCGGGCGTTGGGTACGCCATCAACATTGCCGGATGTGTGTTTGGTCCGCTCGTCTCCGGATTCGTGCCTCCCATTACTGGGGGAACGTTACACTCTGCTGGCCTGTGCGCTTCCCTGGATCGTAGTCAGTCTCCGCCCGCGTTCCGCTATCGCTCCTCTTGCCGTCACACGCAAGCGCCGTCCATGTGGAAACCGGTGCTGGTTTCTTCCATTGCACTGGTATTAGTGGCTGTCACCAACGACTATGAAACCCGCTTCTCCCGCGCGAGGTGCGCCGCGACAGCACAGCCACAGTCACGGCCGTAGGATCGGGAATGGACAAACGGCTTCTGGTGAACGGGATCGGTATGACTGGCTTGACGCCGATCACCAAGATGATCGCTCATCTGCCGCTGGCATTTCTGCAGAGTCCACCGCAAAACGCGCTGGTCATCTGTTTTGGAATGGGCACTACCCATCGCTCCATGCTCTCATGGGGAATTTCTTCCACCGCTGTCGAACTCGTACCCAGCGTGGTCTCCGTCTTTTCGTACTTCCATGCTAACGCCGAACAGCTCGAACAATCGCCGCGTTCACACATTGTGGTGAACGATGGCCGTTTCTACCTGGAACGCTCGCCGGCCACGTATGACGTCATCGTCCTCGATCCTCCGCCTCCGGTGGAAGCCGCCGCCTCGAGCCTGCTTTACTCAAAGCAGTTTTACGCGATCGCCAGGCCGCACCTGCGCCCCGGTGGCATTCTGCAACAGTGGTACCCGCTAGGTTTCGATTACGATCCCGCCATTCCCGCCTCAATCGCCAAGTCCCTGAAAGAATCCTTCCCCTATGTTCGGGCGTTCCGCTCCGTCGAAAGCTCGGGATTTCATTTCCTGGCCAGCGATTCTCCCATTCCTTCTTACTCCGCCGCCACTCTGGCGAGCCACCTGCCTCGGGCTGCGACCGTCGACCTTCTCGAGTGGGGCCCGGCCACCACTGCGGAGGAACAGTTCGCGCGTGTGTTGAATCAAGAAGTCTCCATGGACGAAATCATCGCCTGGGTTCCCAACGTGCCTGCGCTACAGGACGACCGCCCCATCAATGAATATTTCCTTCTGCGCCGCCTCGAGGATCGTGAGTACAGACAGACCAAGTGGAAGCATCTTCTGGCACGCGTCGGACGGAAGCCCTCGTAGAGTACAAGCCTCAATCCGTCGACTAAGCGTTGTCATCCTGAGCGGCGCTCTTTGCCGCGAAGGACCTGTGCAATCGCTAGCAGTGCCTGGCAGGCTGCTGAAACACTCTTTTCTGATCTCAGTTTTGAAAGGGCGCGGCTTCAGGTGTGTGCGTGAGAACTACCATTGAACGCAAGCGGTTTATCCAGCACCACCAAACCTCCAGCCGCGTAGCGGCGGGATATGAAAGCCCGGTACGGAAGTGCCGGGTGAAGTGGAACAAATACGCGAGTCCCGCAGGGACGACACCCGTTCTCACTCAACTCTCTTCAAGCCGCGCCGTAAGTCTCCCAGCACCACCGCGGCTTTAGCCGCTGCGGGACTCTCGCAACGAGTGAACAGAGTCTTTCACCAACTGCTAGGTTGTTTCACATGTAACGAGGTCACGCCTGGGATGACGCGCTGTTGGGTCTTAATAGAAGAGATACTTCCGCCACTTATCGTCAGACCGCCCCATCAACCGCATAATATGCCGGCTGGTGTGTAGATTGAACGCGCGCGGTTCTCGCATCAGCTTCATCCCCGCCTCAGCAGGGAACTGGTTCCCCTTGCGCCGGTTGCACGGATGGCAGCAGGCAACCAGATTTTCCCATGTAGACGAACCTCCGCGCGACCGTGGAATCACATGGTCAAGCGTCAACTCGCTCGAAGGCAACACGGTCCCACAATACTGGCAGGTATTCCGGTCACGCAGCAGAATGTTCTTGCGCGACAGCGCCCGGCTCTGGTGCGGAATGCGCCGGTACTCCAGCAACCGGATCACCGACGGCAAACGCATCGCGACCCGCGCCGAATGCAGAAAGTGTCCATTCTCCTCTTCCGTCATGGCCACGCCCTTTAACACGAGCACCAGCGCACGCCGCGCGGCGCAAACATTAATCGGCTCGTAGGAGGCGTTCAGGACAAGAACAGGAGAAAGCAGCGCATGCCCGTCTCCGTGGCGGTGCGGAGCCGCCGGCGGATACATGCCGGCGGCATGCCGGGATCCTGGGTCGTGTTCCATCCGCAAAGACATAAATCTCAATTCAAGCTTTCACAGTTTCAAGGCTCTCGACCTCGTCAGTCTCCGCTGCCTCGAGACCTTGAAACTCTGGAACGTTCAATTCCTCGTATTTAGATGCCAGTTTCAGCGTCCGCGCCACCGTCGCCACCCACACCGTCGCAGCTCCCGCCTTGCGCAGCACCCGGGCACATTCCGTCGCCGTTGTGCCCGTGGTATAGACATCATCCACGAGCACGATTTCACGGCCAGTAACTTCCGCGGCACGCGCCACCGCGAAAGCTCCTCGCATGTTCTCCCGCCGCTGATGGCTGGTCAGTCCGATCTGCGACTGTGTAGCGCGAGTACGAAGCAACGTATCCGTCGCCAGCAGCAATCGCTCACCCGCTGTACAAGCCTTCAACGCGGCACGAGCGATCAACTCCGCCTGATTGAATCCTCGTTGCCGACGTCTGCCCTTATATAGCGGCACCGGAATGACCAGTATCTTGTCCGCTCCAAAGTCAGGCTCCAATCTTGTGATGGCCTCCGCCAGCATGCGGCCCAACACACCGGCCGCAGGTCGCACTCCATTGTATTTCAGCAAATGAATCAGCTCGCGCAACCCGCCGTCATAACTTCCATACGCCACGGCCCGTAGAAACCGACGCTCCACGCGCCGGCAGACCGGGCATCGTATCATTCCGTCGGGATCACACTCGGCGTACGATGAGAGAACTCTCTCCCCACAGACCGAGCACACTCTGCCGCGTATCGCATGAATTCCCGCTAGGCATTCGGGACACACCGGCAGGCGAGAGATATTCAGCAGGGGCAAGCCGCAGAGGCGGCATTCGGAAGGAAATAAAACGGAGAAGAGACCCTCGGCGGCGCCACGGAACCAACTGCGCGGAAAACTCGACCAGCTCCGCCCGGAGACAATAGAACGCCCAGCTTCTGCAGTGGTGGCCTGAGCAGCCCGGATTCGGTCCTCACTACTGCTGAAGACAGCCTCCTCGCACCTCCGCGGCGAAAACTCGATCCGCGGCCGATCTTCTCACAGTATAGCGGCGATTCGCATGCCTAGGCAACGTTGCGATTGGCCGTGACCGTATGTTTCTTCGGCATGATCCGCGGCGTGTCCGACAAACGGTCACCGACCCGCGTGAAGATCAGCCGGTAATCCCGCCGGAAGCACTCACCACACCGTACTGGCTGCAACAGAAACAACGGCAGCAGATATCGCTCCGTCAAAGTCCGGCGCCGGGAGCGGAATCCCACTTCACTTCCGCAATCATGGCATCGATAAGGCGGGGCAAAACGCGAATCGGGGGAAAGACTCATACACTGCACCTCAGAATTCGAAATACGAAGGGTGAACAGATTGACCTTATTTTACACCTCCAACCTCATCCGGAACCACCCCTCAATCCCCCGCCATATGTTGGCGCAGGCCGAAGTAGGAAATCATTAGGAACCGGGTGCCCCACCCTTGTCTTCGCGTTTTTTGCGAAGACCGGGTGGGGATTTTGACCTTCTTTCCACCACCCGCAATTGGTCAGCCCCCGAAGTCCTCCCTGAAGTCCTCCCCTTGTCACATCCCCTAGCCACGTGCTAACGTGCGCCGTTGCTTCGAATCCGCCTCATAAGGCAACACAGACAAACGTGATCCCATCCCACGCCCTAAAAGGATTCCGTCCATGAGCACCCCAGTCACCGAACTTCCTCCAAAAAAGAAACACGTCCCCTACGTCCCCGAAACGATGGAAATGAAGGAATTCACACTCCGCGCCGTGCTCATCGGCGTGGTCTTGACCGTAGTTCTGGGATCAGCGAATGCCTATTTGGGCCTGCGAGCAGGAATGACGATCGCAGCGACCTATCCGGCCGCCGTGATCGGCATGGCGCTCCTGCGGCTGATGAAGGGTTCTCTGCTCGAAGAAAACATGGCCAGGACCATCGGCACGATCGGCGAATCGGTCGCGGCAGGCGCCGTGTTCACGATTCCCGCGTTCGTCATGGCCGGATTGTGGCCATCTTTGACTCCCAGTATCACAAGCCCGGAGTACTGGAAATCGGTTGCACTGATGGTGATCGGCGGCACCCTTGGCGTTCTCTTCGTCACGCTTCTCCGGCGCGTGATGGTGGAAGATCCCGAGCTCCCCTATCCCGAGTCTGTGGCCGCAGCCGAGATTCACAAAGCAGGTCAGCAGGGATCCAAAGCGGCAAAGATTCTGTTTGCCAACATGGGATTCGGGGCGTTCATGTTTCTGCTGGGCCAGCTCAACATCTTCAGCTATTCCAACACGTTTCACGTAAAGATCGCCGAACTAGGAAAGAAACTGTTACTCCGGACTAGCACGAATCCCAGCGTTGCGACAACAATCACGGGAGGCGCAACGCTATTCAACGCCCCTGACATCAGCCCCGCATATCTGGGTGTCGGCTACATCATTGGTCCCCGCCTAGGCGCGTTGAACTTTGCGGGGGGGGGTGCTCGCATGGGGATTGCTGGTTCCCATACTGACTTTTATCGCAGGCCCGTACATTCAGGCAGCCCAACCGGGGAAGCCACTGGAATGGGACCTGCTTGCGGGTGCCATCTATTTCTCGATTGTACGTCCCATAGCAGTCGGGGGCATGCTGGTCGGCGCCTCCTACACACTCTTCAAGATGCGGAAGCAACTAGCCATGGGCATTGGACGCGCCGTTTCAGACTTGAAGAAGTCGGCAGCTGCGCAAGCGGCAACCAATCGCACCGAACTCGACCTTAGCTCCAAGTTTGTTTTCGCAGGCGTCGCGATCACCTTCGTTGCCATGTTTTTTTTGTATCGATTTTTCATCAGTGGCGCAGGTAATCTCACAAGTTCCAAGGTAATTTCTGCAGCCTTGGTTGCTGCCGGCGTGATGGTCATCGTGGGCTTTTTCTTCGCCGCGGTCTCCGGCAACCTCGTCGGCATGATCGGATCATCGAACAATCCCGTCTCCGGGTTAACTCTGTGCACATTGGTGATTGCAGCGTTGCTCATGGTGGCGCTGGGCGTCTCGGGCAGCGGCGGCGTCGCGGCAGTCCTGGGAGTGGCAGCGGTGGTCTGCGTTTCCTCCGCCGTCGCGGGCGAGTTGCTGCAGGATTTGAAAGTCGGTCACATCCTTGGCGGAACGCCCGCCAAAATGGAGATCGGAGATCTGATTGGCATTGTTGTGGCTGGACTGGTGCTCTTCCTGCCTCTCTCGCTTATGGACAGCGTCTGGCATTTCGGTTCTACGAAACTATCTGCGCCCCAGGCAGGTCTCATGGCCATGCTCTCGAAGGGGATCGTCGGGGGCGACATGGCATGGCCTCTCGTCATCGTGGGAATCTTCCTCGGATTGGCCATGATCATGATCGAGGTAAAGAGCGTCATGCTGTTCTCGATCGGGATGTATTTACCGCTGGGAACGACGTTTGCGATTTTTGTAGGTGGAATCATCCGCTGGATCACGGATCGCCTCCGTGACCGGCGCAACCTCAACGACGCCCAGAAGGCGCGGGTTGAAAATGCCGGCATTCTGACGGCCTCCGGCCTGATCGCCGGTGAGGCGCTATGTGGGATCGCGGTTGCTGCGGTCCTGGCCAGAAAGCTCCATCGTGACCCTGACGCCTTACCGCAGCTCTACCAATTCGCCAGCGGCAACCACCTGATCACCGCCGTGATTGCCCTGGCCGTGCTCGTAGCCGTTATGGTCCTGGTCCCGCTAGCCAACGCCGGCCGCCCCGAAGATCCGGCCCCACCCACGGCAATCATGTAATCTAAAACTAAGAAGGACACGAAGTCCCACGAAGGAGAGAGATTTTCCTTCGTGAACCTTCGTGTCCTTTGTGGTTAAAGGTTCTTATGTCGATCCGCGACAACATCGCCGCGCTGCAAGAGAAGATCGCGCAGGCAGCCAGGCGCTCGGGCCGAAGCCCCTCAGAAGTTGCGCTGATGGCGGTCACAAAAACGCATCCGCCAGACCGTATCCGCAAAGCCTACGAGTCAGGCCTGCGCCTCTTCGGTGAAAACCGCGTCCAGGAATTCTCTACCAAAGCCGGCACCCTGGCCAATCTCGCCGGCGCAGAATGGCACATGATCGGCCATCTCCAAACCAACAAAGCCGCGAAAGCCGCAGAACTTTTCAGCGCCGTCGACTCGGTAGATTCCGTCAAACTAGCGGAAAGACTCGACGCCGGAGCACGAGCGTTGAACAAGCAACTGCAAGTCTTAATCGAAGTCAATGTAGGTGGCGAAGCAGCGAAGACCGGTGTCGGGCCGGACTTGCCTGAACTAGAAGACCTCCTCGGAGCCGCTCCCCGCTTGGAAGCTCTGGCCTTTCGTGGCCTGATGACAGTCCCTCCCTTCACCGAAGACTCCGAAGGTGCCCGACCCTACTTCCGCAAGCTCCGCACCCTGCGCGATCAAATCGCTGCACGCAACCTCCCCGCCATCACCCTGGAAATTCTCTCCATGGGTATGTCTCACGATTTCGCAGTCGCCATAGAAGAAGGTTCGACCTGCATCCGCATCGGCACAGCAATCTTCGGCGACCGCGAAAAGCCGTAACTCGCCCCTGCCCGTCTTCCACTAACCCAAAGCTCTTGTCATCCTGAGCGGCGTCTTTTGCCGCGAAGGACCTATGACTGGCTGGTAGCGCCGATGCTGTCGAGCGGGTTACAGACGTCTTTCGCCGCCAAACCCTTCTGCTCAGGAGGACAAAGCTTGGAAGTGCTACACTCATCCGTTTGCCGTAGAGACGTTGCTTGCAACGTCTTGCCGCCAGCGCCGATACTGCCGCCCGGAGCAAGCTCCGTCTCCACAAATTGATTTGAGGAGCCTCCTCATGCGCCGTCTTCCAATCCTCTGTCTCGCACTGATTGTGTTCTCACTGTCACTAGCCGCCCAATCCAAGCACCCCTTCACCTTCGAAGACATGATGAAGCTGAAGCGCGTCGGCGACCCGCAGATCTCCCCCGACGGCAAGTCGGTAATCTTCAGCGTAGTCGACGTCGACCTAGCCGAGAATACAAAAACCCCGCACATCTGGATCGTTCGTGTAGGGGCGGACGCCTCGTCCGCCCCCGAGCGAAGCTCGGCGGGTTCCTCGGCAGCAGAAAGAATCCTGATCGCCGACCAGGACGCCGACCGCCCCCGCTGGGCCCCAGACGGCAAGCGCTTCGCGTTCCTGTCAACGAAGGAAGGCGGTTCACAAGTCTGGATCGCGGACTTCGATGGCGCCGCAGGAACAGTGAGCGCGACTCACAAGTTGACGTCGATCGCGACTGAGGCGAGCGGCGAACTCTGGTCGCCCGATGGCAAGAACATTCTCTTTACGTCCGATGTTTATCCCGAATGTGATGGTGCGCCCGAGGCGGAAGCAGGTTGCAATGCCAAGAAGTTAGATGAGCATGAGAAGTCGAAGGTGAAGGCGCTCATCTTCGATCATCTTTTGTATCGCCACTGGAACGCCTACAAGGAAGGCAAGCGGACGCACATTTTCGTGGCAAGTGCTTGTGTGGGGACAGCCGCCCCCGGCTGTCCAGCGGGCGCAGCCCGCGACCTCACCCCCGGCGACTACGACGCCCCCGTCTTCTCCCTAGGCGGCCAGGACGACTACGCCTTCTCCCCCGACGGCCAGGAGATTTGCTACGCCTCAAATCACGACAAGAATCCAGCCGCTTCCACCAACAACGATCTCTGGATCGTCCCGGCTAATGTGGGAGCGGGCGCTTCGCCCACTCAGGTTTTTGCCAAGACCAAGAACATCACCGCCGACAACTCCGCCAGCGACACCTCCCCGCTCTATTCCCCCGACGGACGCTACATCGCCTACCGCGCCCAGCAGCGTCCCGGATACGAGAGCGACCGCTTCCGCCTCAAGCTCTACGACCGCAAGACCGGAGAGAAAAAGGATCTGACCGAGGGATTCGATCACTGGGTAGGAACTTTCGTGTGGACGCCTGATTCTAAAACGATCGCATTCAGCGCCGAACACGAAGGGCACTCTCTGGTTTATGCCATGGACATTGCGAATTCCCAGAATTCGCGCCGCGCTCTTGTGGCCGGGTTCAACGACGACCTGGCCGTTGCGCCGGGCGGCAAGGCTTTGTTGTTCACACGGATGTCTCTGATGGCTCCGACGGAGATTTACGCGAGTTCTGTTGCCGGCGAAGGCTGTCCGGCGAAGACTGGAAATGTGGATGCCGGCAAGGAGAGTTGCTCTCTCCACAAGGATTGGGCCGTAACACACATCAACGATTCGCTGCTCTCGAAAGTCGCGATGTCGAAGATCGAATCCTTCAGCTTCAATGGCGCACACAATGATGAAGTTGAAGGCTTCCTCGTCAAACCTCCCAACTTCGACGCCTCGAAGAAATACCCCGTCAAGTTCCTAATCCACGGCGGCCCGCAAGGCGCCTGGGGAGACGACTGGTCCTACCGCTGGAATCCCGAACTCTTCGCCGCCGATGGCTACGTCGTCATCATGATCAACTTCCACGGCTCGACCGGATACGGACAGAAATTCATCGACGCCATCAACGGCGACTGGGGCGGCGCTCCCTTCGAAGACCTGATGAAGGGCCTAGACTACGCCGAACAGACATACCCGTTCATCGACAAGACCCGCGAGTGCGCGCTCGGCGCCAGCTACGGCGGATACATGGCCAACTGGATCCTCGGCCACACCGATCGCTTCAAGTGCATCGTCTCGCACGACGGCATGTTCAACGCCGAGTCCGCCTGGGGATCAACCGAAGAAATGTGGTTCAACGATTGGGAGTTCAAAGGCACGCCGTACGACAATCGCGAGAGCTATGTGAAGTGGTCCCCGCACCAATACGCAAAGAATTTCAAGACGCCTACGCTGGTAATCCACGGTCAGCGTGACT
>Ga0207111_10082_pt1 | contig 24596 bp, 16 predicted proteins | sample Alteio_BWMinHeat_71_FD_153577 | JGI IMG/M metagenome (GOLD analysis project Ga0207111, IMG submission 153577) | Enriched cells from forest soil in Barre Woods Harvard Forest LTER site, Petersham, Massachusetts, United States -... | ecosystem: Environmental > Terrestrial > Soil > Temperate forest >... | reverse complement strand
GACGAGTTTGACGCGCTTCTACGAGAGAAACTGGATCTGCATTCACAGTTATTCGAGGCCGGACAAATCCAGCGCAAACTGAGTGGTTCCCGGGCGTTGCGCCATGGCGACCTGCAGTTCGCCAGCGAAGTCTTCGCAGCGCGCTATCTCTCCGGCGACTTCACCATGCTCTGGCAAAATGGTTCAAAAGTTCTTACTGTTCACGGAGACATCGCAGGCAAAGGCGTTGCCGCCGGCATGTGGTTCACAAACCTGGCTGGACTTTTGCAATGTTACGGGGGGCCGGATTCCAAGCCAGAGGCGATCGCGTTGGAAGTCAATCGCCATCTCTGCTATTTGCGGCCGATTGCACCATTCGTCACGGCATTTCTCGCCCAGATCGATTGCAGTACCGGAAAACTAACCTATTGCAACGCAGGCCATTTTCCGCCGATCTTGCTTCGCGCGGACGAACGATCGGAAACACTCGATGCCGGCGGCCCGTTGTTGGGTGCAATCGAAGGTGCTGAGTTCAGTTCCGGTGAACTGGTTCTTGAACCTGGAGACACACTTGTCGCATATTCCGATGGCGTGCTCGAATGCTGCGACCCTTCAGGTGAAGAGTTTGGAGCAGAACGGCTATTAGCCGCCATACGAGATGCCGAACGGTATTCTGCACACGACACGCTCGTGGTGCTTCTCGCTGCCCTACAGGATTTTGCCAACGGCAGCGCTCTTCGCGACGACGTCAGTTTGACGGTGATTCAACGCGATCCCAAAAGCGCCGACATCCATGAATGTCTGTCGCATCATCTATCTGGTGTGTCGGGTATGTAGAGGAGTTAAGGGCCTCTAAATCCGCATACAGAAATGAATGAGACGAGATTAGTGGCAAACACCAAGCTAGTAAATCAATTTCAGCGAAAGCTGAATCTGTCGTGATGTGCCCGCGGTTTTGCTGATGACGCCGAAACCCGAACCCTTGATGGTATTGGCGGGAAGGCCCATGTTAACGATGTTGAAGAGGTTGAAGAATTCGGCGCGGAACTGGAGATTGGCTCGTTCGACTCCGCTCGAGCGGTGGCCAATAGGCGTGCCCTTGATGAGTGCGTAGTCGAAGTCGTAGTAGGCGGGTCCGAAGAAGGTATTGCGGCTGAGCGTGCCGAAGCGGCCGGAGTTCGGCCCTGAGCCCCCGGGAATGTTGATGGGAATGTTGAAAAAGGAACTGTTGTCGGCACCCTTTCCGAAGTAGTCTTCGCGCGGCCGCGTCGAGCTATGGGCAGTCGACAAATGCGGATTTCCAATCTGGTCAGGCCGATCAGTGCCGTTGGTTCCCACGCCCGTCTGCTGGATTCCTGAGTAGACGGTGAAGGGAGAGCCGCTGGTGATGGTCGAGATGCTGAGCAGCTCCCAGCCGGCAGTGATTGTTTGGCTGATGGGCTTAAGGAAGCCCACGTCTTGCAGGTGCAGGTCCTGCCCGGCGCTTAGCGTGAAGGCGTTCGCCACATCGAAATTGGACGGCCCTTTCTCGAGATGCGTATTGAAAGGATCCTGGGGGATGGGAAGAGCGACCGCTCCGGTGGAACCTGTGCCGCCGCTGACAGCGCTTGTGTCATCGAGTGATTTGGCCCAGGTATATCCGGCCTGAATCCCGGGGCCGCCGTGCTTGATCGTTCCCGAGAGTGAGGTTTGCAGCGCGTTATAGGACGAGTGAGCGGTATTCGTGATCACCGACTCGAAGCCGAAGCCGCCGGCGACTGCGCCGGAGCTGTCGAAGATTGTGTAAGGCGCAAAGCCCGGGCTGGCACCTGGAAAGGCGTTGGGGAAAGAAGTGCGCGGGAGATGAAAGGCGGCGGTGCCAACATAAGCTGCATCGGCGGTGAGGCCAAGGAACTGCCGCTCGATGCCCAGTGTCCACGTCTGAAGAAAGCCGTCTCCGAAGTGGCGGTCGATGGCGCTAAGGTTGAGCAGAGACAATTGATGTCCAGGCGAGAGAGCGGCGAGATCGTATTGATAACGATTGACGTCCATCACGGTGTTGGACGGGACATCTTTCGTATTGCGGCTGGCAAAGACATTTTGTCCCGAGGGCGTGTAAGTGGGCGGCAGTTCTGACGGAGTGATCTGGAATCCGTAGGGGATCTCCGCATTTTTGGCGGCGTTGACGCGCGGATAGACAACAAAGGGTGTTGAACCGGTGAGGAAGTTGTCCTGCCAGATATTAGGCGGTATGACGGTGATAGCTCCGCCTACATGTACGAGCACCTGACCTGGCGCACGCCAGTCAAGCTGAACGCGCGGGCCCCAGCCATGCCATCCAGATTGATAGCCGGGTTGAGGATTGATGAGATATTGCTGCACGACCCCAGCCGGCGGATTGATATCGAGAAAGCTGGAAGTGCGATGGGCGCGCTCGGTGATTGGCGAATAAAATTCGTACCGCAATCCGTAATCGAGCGTGAAGCGATCGGAAATCTTCCAGGTGTCCTGTGCGTAGAAGTTGAAGTCATTGCGATTGATGGCCGCAGGGCCGATGTGCGGTCCGTTAGAGAAGTACGGCGGCGCAACGGCCACTGTGTAGCTGTAGGGATAACCGATCAGCAGGCTACTGAGCGTGTCGGGCAACGGATCACCGGGCTGAATATTGTGCGTGCCGCTCTGTGAGGGAATGAAAATCGGTGAGTAAACCGTGCCCCCACCGAAATCATATTCGCCGTTGGGACTGATGCCGAAATAAGTCGTGTCGCGATTGAGGCGAGCTTCGACACCAGCCTTCACAACATGGTGCGCGAGGTTCCACGTAAAGTCTTGCTGACCCTGAAAGAGATTGCCGAAGGCCGACATCACTGATCCGGCAGCGGTGTTGAATCCTTCAAAGAGGCCATTGACGAACTTTAGCGCAGGATCGGTGTGATTCGGTGTCGGGAACGATGGCGTGGTGCGCGTTATGCTCAGCGATGACGACCAGAGAAAACGCGGCGAGACAGTGCGGGTGTAGGTGAAGACCACGTTGCGCTGGCGATCGACATATTGCACGCCGAAAGTGGGATCGATGGTGGTCTGGTCGGGATTGGTCGTTGGACCGGTGAGATTGTTGTAAATGAAGCGGCCGAGGAACTGGCCTTTTTCGCCGAGCTTCTGGTCGATGCGAATCGAGAATTGATCGGCATCAGTGACGACATTGGATGGAGCCGCGTAGGTGCGATCTCCGTAGGCTCCGCTGGGATTATTCGGTACAGGATAGCGCGCCAGCACACCGGCAATTTGCGGATCGACGGGAACGATGAGCGTGTCGGTGCTGCCGTCGGGATAAGTCACTTTGTCATAGCCGGCACGCTCAGCTTGCGTAGGCATGGGAAGGACCTGGGTTGTTCCGAGAACCTGCCGAAAGCCCTGGTATTGACCGAAGTAGAAGGTCTTTCCGCGACCGTCATAGAGATGAGGCAGCACGACGGGGCCGCCGTTGGTGAATCCGAACTCGTTACGATGGAATGGCGGTATGCGTCCCGGTTCGACGATGGAGGGATAGTCGAAGAAGTTGCGCGCATCGAAGGCCGAGTTGCGGATGAACTCGAAAAACGATCCGTGAAAGCCGCTTTTACCCGAGCGCGTGATGATGTTCGTGAATCCCGATGCTCCTCGCCCGATTTCCGCCGGCATCCATCCTGAACTGGATTGGATATTTTCGATCGCGTCGACGTTGAAATTGGCGAAGGCCGCGCCTCCCATCTCCGGATCGGTGGTGTCGGCATTATCGATTGCGAAGACGGCTTCGACTCCGCGCTGGCCATTGATCGCGAATTGCTGCGTGAAGTTGGTTGCGCCGTTTACGTCTGTCATCGTGCCCGCGGCCAAAAGCAGAAGCGTACTGAAATCGCGCCCGTTGAGAGGTAGTTCGCTTACCGCCTGGCTGGAGAGCTGCTCGCCGCCGCTGGTTTCTTTCTCAATGGCTGTCTGTGTGACGGGAACGGCGGTCATCGCAAGCGTATTCTGTCGCGAAACTGTCAGCACCATCGCGGCGCTCGGAATCTCGATCGATATCGCGGCCGTCGCCACTTGCTTCGGCAGGCGCACGGTGAGAGCGTACTTCCCATACGCGGGGTTCAAGAAACTGAAGCTTCCATCCTGCCCGGTAGTGTCCGTTCGCGTACCCGCTTGTCCAGCGATCTCAATTGTCGCTCCCGCCACGGGCTGGCCGTTCGCATCGCGCACGATACCACCCCAGCCCAAACTAACTGACGTTGGAATTTGCTGCGCCCACTGCGGCAGAGGGAAGGAGAAACACAAGACCAGGCACCATATCGTGGCCGTCAGGCCGATTCTACGATCGCGTTTTCGCTGCGTGGGTACGGAGACTAGTTTGTTTTCTAAGGAACCCCGGAAACGGCTTTGCAAGTTGGCCCTCTTTGGTGTGCCTTCAATTACGATCGTCTGGCTCCCAAGCATGGTAGCAAGCCGGACAGCGATCGCGGCACTCGCGGGACTGCAATTCGGGCACGTATGTCTGCCGTTGATCCAGCTCTAGTAGCCGAGCCGTTTATCGACTATGTTCAGTAACGGTTCGTTCTTCTCGAACCTTGCGTACTGCTCCAGGAAAAAGCGCATCGCATCCTCCTTCCAGCCCACTACGTTGTCGGCACAGTGAGGAGAGAGCAGCACGTCGTCCATTGCATACAGCGCATGACCCGCCAGCAGCGGCTCGTGTTCAAACACGTCCAGACCGGCGCCCTTGATCTGCTTCCGGGTCAAGGCGTGGAGCAATGCATTTTCATCGACGACAGGTCCACGTCCGATATTGATGAAAACAGCTTTCGCTTTCATTACGGCGAATTCAGCGTCTCCGATCATGTGGCGGGTCTCATGCGTGAGCGGCGCGGTGATGACGATGTAATCGCAGAGTGGCAACATGTCGTGAAGCTCGGCAGGAGTGTAATAACGTTCGATCAATGGATCATGATTCCGCGGAGGGTGGCGCTTGGTCGCGAGAATCCGCATATCCATAGCGTGTGCGTGGGTTGCCACAGCCCGGCCGATATCTCCGTAGCCCACGATCCCTAATATTTGGCCCGCAATCCGTTCAACTTCAAACGGAGCCCACGCCTGGGCTGCCTGGTTGCGGCGCATGCGTGGGACGTCTTTGGCAAAATACAAAATGGCGGCTAACGCAAACTCGCCGAGCGCCTCGCTGAAGACACCTTTGCTATTGGTCAAGGCAACATCACTGTTCACGAGTTCAGGAAACAACTGACCATCCAGACCCGCGGATCGAGAGTGGATCCAACGCAGATGTTCGCACCTGATAAATGCTTCGCGCAGCATTTCACGAGAGCCGGACCATTGCAGAATTGCTGTTACATCCCGGAGAGCAGCATCGGATGGCTCGCTCGTCAGAGCATGCGGCACATTCTTGAGCATTTTGAGCTCAGGTTCGTCATGCTTCGCAATCACTAATAGTTTCGTTTGACGGTCCATTCCTTAATGTTGACATGTCAGAGGGGATCGACCGATGGTTTTGCCGGTTGCGTTTTCAGGCATTTGCAACTTCGCGCGCTGTCACTCATGCTGAATGAAGCGAGGGTTTGTCTATGGCATCGGAAGTATCGGAGATTGTGGGACTGTCACTGGTGGGGAACCAAATTTGCGAGCGTGGCGAGACAGCATTTCGTGCAGTCAACCCGGCAAACGGCCAGGAGCTTGAACCGCGGTTCTATTCTGCCTCCGCAATCGAAATCGACCGTGCGGCCGGACTTGCGGACGAAGCCTTTCCAGCGTTCGCTGCTCTCAGCGGGCGCGAACGCGCAGCGTTTCTCAGGCGCATTGCAGATGAGCTTACTCGCGCTGGATCTGAGATCGTCGAACGGGCGAATCTCGAAACCGGCCTGCCTCTCCCTCGACTTCAAGGCGAGCTGGGCCGCACAACCGGCCAGCTCAAGCTCTTCGCGGAATTGCTCGAAGAGGGTTCCTGGGTCAATGCCCGGATAGACGAGGCACAGCCCGATCGCAAGCCGATTCCTCGTCCGGATCTTCGCTCCATGCTCCGTCCTCTGGGCCCGGTCGCTGTTTTTGGCGCCAGCAATTTTCCGCTGGCCTTCTCGGTTGCGGGCGGGGATACGGCATCGGCGCTGGCCGCAGGCAATCCGGTGGTGGTGAAGGCGCATCCGGCTCATCCCGGTACCAGTGAACTGGCCGCGAGAGCCGTTCGTAAAGCAGTGGCCGATAGCGGTTTGCCGTCCGGTGTTTTTTCGATTCTTTTCGATGCCGGCATCGACGTCGGTGTCTCTCTGGTTAGACATCCGGCGATTAAGGCAGTCGCATTTACAGGGTCCGCGAGCGCAGGTCAGGCATTAATGAAACTCGCTGCCGATCGCCCCGAACCTATCCCCTGTTACGCGGAGATGGGCAGCACGAATCCCCTGTTCATCCTGCCTGGAGTTATGAAGCAGCGGAGCGCTGGACTGGCTCAGGAATTGCAGGCCTCCTTCACGCTCGGGTCGGGGCAATTTTGTACCAAGCCCGGGGTTGTTTTCGTGCCAGAACACGAGAGCGAGCAATTCGTTGAAACGCTGCGCACCGGTGTTTCCGCGCTGAGCAGCTGCGGAATGCTGACGCATGGTATCGCGTCAAAGTACTGGCGGGCGATTCAGCAGCGGCTGAACGCGGGAGATGCCGAGCTGCTTGGCGGGCAGGAATTCATTGCCGAGTCTCCTGCCGCGCTAGGCGCGCCCACCGTCTTTCGTGTGCCGCTGGATGAATTTCTCGAGCATCCTGAGCTCGGTGAAGAGGTCTTCGGCCCCACGACTCTGCTGGTTCACTATGGCAGCAAGGACGATCTAATCGACGCGGCGCGAAAATTGCATGGGCATCTCACCGCGACCATTCATGGAACGGAAGAAGACCTGGCGGGTGCGGGCGAACTTGTCCGCATACTCGAGACCAAGGTCGGACGTATTCTCTTCAATGGCTTTCCCACGGGAGTTGAGGTCAGTCACGCCATGGTGCATGGCGGCCCGTTTCCAGCGACCTCCGATGGTCGATCGACCTCGGTGGGCACGCAGGCGATCTCTCGGTTCACGCGGCCTATCTGCTATCAGAACTTCATGGATGCAGCGCTTCCAGCAGAGCTTCGGCGCGGCAACCCTCTCGGCATCATGCGTCTGGTGAACGGAGGGCTAACGCGCGAAGCTCAGTAATCGATCAGGCGACGTGGTTCTCCAGCGTTCCGATCCCGTCGACGGTGATGCGGATGACATCGCCACTCTTCAACGTGAAGTCATCCGGAGGAACGACGCCAGTGCCCGTCATCAGAAAGACGCCGCGCGGAAAACTCTGTTCCCGGAAGAGGTACGCGATCAACTGCGCGGGTTCACGCTTCAGCTCTGCCAGTGTCGTGCTCCCGGCGAAAGCGACGCTGCCGTCGCGGGCAATTTCCAACCGGATAGCCGTCGTTGTAGGAAGAGGGGTTTCGGCGAGCAGCACCGCTGGCCCGAGCGCGCAGCTGCCGTCGTAAATCTTGGCCTGTGGCAGGTAGAGCGGGTTCTCGCCCTCGATATCCCGCGAGCTCATATCGTTGCCGATCGTGTATCCGATGAGCTGTCCGCGGGCGTTTATCACGAGAGTCATCTCCGGCTCGGGTACAGACCATGTGGCGTCAACCCGGACGCGCACCGCCCCTCCCGGCCCGACGACTCGCCAGCCTGCGGCTTTGAAGAAAAGCTCTGGCCGCTCGGCTACGTAGACGCGGTCGTAGAAGGTGCCGCCACCCGCGTCTTTGCTCTCTTCGATGCGCGCACTCCGACTTCGATAGTAAGTGACGCCCGCAGCCCAGACCTCCTGGCCGACAATGGGCGCTAGTGCCGTTGACGGATCAAAGCTGGCAGTTTCGCCCTTCGTAGCGGCGCGAACTGTTTCAAACAATTGGTCGCTGCACAATAGCGCGTCCCAAGTATCGACAGGGACACGGTAGAAGCTACCGGTCTGCTCAACGAAGATTCCCTCAGCGCCACGATAGAGTTTCACGAATCAAATCTCTCCTTCTGTGAGTGTAGCGATATTCTCGTGTTTGGAATTCTTCGACGCGCCGCGCGCCAGCTGCGCAAGAATCGCATCGGCATCATAGACACAGCCTCCCCAGACGCCTCCGCTCGCCTGGATCAATGCTGCCCAGAGTCTCGTGTCGTCAGGCAGCGCAGGATGCGGAGCCAGATCTCCCCGGGGCGCTCTGGCCTCAAGGCGTTGCCTGCCCTCGTCGGCGGAAAATCGCTCGTCCCGTTCACCTATCAGATCTACTGTTCCGTGAAGCGCGCCACGATCAACGACGATCTGGATCGTGTCGCCTTCGAGCACCCGGCCAATTGGACCGCCAGCCAGCGCCTCCGGCGAGATATGGCCGATGCAGGCTCCGGTGGAGACGCCGCTGAAGCGTGCGTCGGTGAGCACGGCGACATGCTTGCAAAAGGGAAGACTCTTGAGCGCGGAGGTGACCTGATAGATCTCCTGCATTCCGGCGCCGGCGGGCCCTCCGCAGATCAGTACCACAACGTCGCCATGGGAGATTGCTCCCCGCTTGATGGCATCGATTGCCGCAGCTTCGGTGGTAAACACGCGGGCTGGCCCAACGTGGCGATAGATATTTTGCTCGTCGATCAGAGACGGGTCGATAGCCGTACACTTGATGACCGAGCCTTCCGGCGCAAGGTTCCCGACGGGAAAGCAGACGGTTGCACTCAGACCGCGTGCCTTCGCGCGGCTGGCCGTGAAGATTACTTCGTCAGCTTCCACTCCGTCGAGCGCGAGAAGCCGTTCTCTCATTCTGGCGCGCCGTTCGCTCTGTTTCCACCAGTTGAGATTTTCGTCGAGTGTCTCGCCGGTAACGGTTCGCACGCTGGTATCGAGCAGTCCGGCATCGCGCAAGTGAAGCATAACCTCTGGAACTCCGCCGGCGAGGAAGACCTGTACTGTTGCGAAGCCTTTTGGCCCATTTGGCAATGCATCGACAAGTCTCGGAGTCTGACGATTGATGGAAGCCCAGTCCTGCGCTGTCGGTCGTCTCAGCCCCGCGGCATGCGCGACTGCCGGTAGGTGCAGCAGCAGGTTCGTGGAACCGCCGAATGCCGCATGAAGGACCATCGCATTGCGAATGGCGGCATCCGTGATCACGTCACGCGTGCCAATCCCGAGTTGCGCCATCCGCAGCATCGCTCGCGCCGAGCGTGTCGCGGCATCGAGCCACACCGGCTGACCCGAAGGGGCAAGAGCTGCATGTGGAAGCGACAGCCCGAGGGCTTCTGCGACGACCTGCGATGTTGCCGCCGTTCCCAGAAACTGGCAGCCGCCGCCAGGAGAAGCGCAAGCTTTGCAGCCCATCTCTGCGGCATACTCCAGTGTGATCTGACCCTGCGCGAAGCGTGCTCCGATTGTCTGGACCTTGCCGGCGTCTTCCCCTTCGTCCGGCAGCAAAGTTACTCCACCGGGCACGAGAATGCTGGGATGGGCTCCGGATGAAGCGAGCGCCATCATCATCGCGGGCAATCCCTTGTCGCAGGTTGCGATGCCGATGACACCCTTACGAGTCGGCAGGGAGCGCATTAGACGCCGCAGCACGACGGCGGCATCGTTCCGGTATGGGAGCGAGTCCAGCATCCCGGCGGTTCCCTGCGTGCGCCCGTCGCATGGGTCGGTGCAGGCTCCCGCAAACGGGACCGCATGGCGATCGCGCAGTTCCCGCGCAGCCTCTGCTACCAGCAGTCCAACCTCCCAGTGTCCGGTGTGAAAACCGAGCGCAATCGGCGTTCCGTCCTGCGCTCTCATTCCTCCATGCGTGCTCAGGATTAGAAACTCCGGGTCGAGCAAGCGGTTGGGCTCCCAGCCCATTCCGGAGTTCTGAGTGAGTCCGAAGAGATTTCCGGAGGGCTGGTTCAGCAGCATGGCAGGAGTGATCGGCAACATGCCGCTTGGTCCCGGAGCGTGGGTCTGCACCTCGCGAAAAATCGATTCGTCGCTATCGAGTAGTTGGGCCGCTGTCAATTTTTGATGGTCCGCCGTCATGCCTCATTCTCTCGCACTGCCAGTCCTCGCGTTGTCAGGTCCCGCCGCTGGCGTCTTCACATCGCCGAGACACAGCATCAGACCAGAGGCACAAACAAGCGACACCGCCATTAGCAGATAACCAGCCCGCGCGTCGCCCGTAGAGCTCTGGAGCCACCCGACAAAGTAGCTGCCAAAGAATGCGCCCAAAGCGCCTGAGCTGTTAATGCAGGCGAGTGTCTCCGCAGTTGCCGTCCTCGGCACACGCTCGGGCACGATTGCGAAAAAAGGTCCATAGGGCGCATACATGCAGGCGCCCGCCACAATCAGCCCGGCAAAGGCAATCGCAAAACTGGAATGCGCGAAGAGAAATGATCCCCCGAATGCGATTCCAGCGATCAGCAGAAAGGGCCAGACCAGCGATTTGCGCCGCAATGTCTTGTCGGAGCGCTGAGCGGCAAAAAGCATCATCAGAATCGCAGCCAGATAAGGGACAGCGGAGAGCAGCCCCGTTCTTCCCATCGACAATGCGGCGCCTTGTCGCACGATCGTCGGTAGCCATAACACGAAGCCATACACGCCCAGGCTCCAGCAGAAGTACACGATGGAGAGCAGGATTACATCGCTTCGCAAGAGCGCTGCTTTCACGTTTTTGACTGGCGCCACTGCAAGTTGCTCGTGAGCTAGCCGGCTTTCAAGCAGCTTTGTCGCTTCGTGCGTCATCCACTTCGCATCGGCTGGCTTGTCTCGTACCAGAGCAAGCCAAGCCACGGCCCACAGTACTGCGGGCAGACCCTCATAGATAAATGTCCGCTGCCAGCCGAAGAGCTGAATCAGGTAGCCGGTAATTGCCGACATCCAAAGCACGGTTACCGGATTTGCAAGAATGAGCAGGGTATTGGCGCGGGAACGCTCAGCTTTTGTGAACCACCGCGTAAGGAGCAGGAGCATCGCCGGGAAGATACAGCTCTCCGCCACGCCAATGAGAAAGCGATCCAGCGCGAGCGCCCAGAAAACACGGATGACGCCTGTCAGCGCGGCCAGCACTCCCCACACACCCAACGCAACAAAAATGAGTCGAACTGGACTGCGCTTTCCAACCAGCATCGTTCCGGGCAGCTGAAACGCAAAGTAGCCCAGAAAAAACAGGGCACCCAACAAAGAGTTCTGCGCTGCGGAGATGTGGAGTGTCGTCGCGAGTCCAGCTGCCGCGCCCATTCCATAGTTGGCGCGATCAAGATAGGCCAGGCTGTACGCAATGAAAACCGCAGGCAGTAAATGCCACCAGCGGCGCCGCAGACCAGCCTCTGCAGCCGCCAAGGTACTTGCGGAGGGTTCGTCCTCGATATTGGCCTTGATGATTGGAGACCCGAAATGCATCTTTGATTTATTGTGAGTGATCGTGTCGATGGAAGACGCGGTTGTGCTGAGAAAATAGTAGCAGTGAAAAAGGCACGGTCGTTATTGAGAGGCAATGCCACCCTTGAACTTAGTGGGAGCGCCTGCTAGATGCCCATTGCAGCCAATGTTGATATGGCCACTCGCTCTTCTGTTGAGTGGCGCAATGTGGGGACGAGCTAAAGGCTATTCCTTAAAAGGGTTTCTGGAGCGTGATCCGGAAAACGAAAGCATGGTCACACGGCTTTGTGCGTGGAGTCGTCACGACAAGAGCTTCCTTCGTGAACTCCCAGTGAAGGGGTTCGTCGCTTCCCAGCATGGAGATCGATGCGATCTCGGAGGGATAGAGTCCCGTCCATGTCTCACCCTTCGGTACCAAGCTAGTGAAGGCGGCCCTGTCCCCGGGCCAAGTAAGACATGTTGCGTAGAGGAAGCTATCGCGACATGTATACCGAATATCCTGAGAAGTGTAGCGAAGGCTATTGTCTTCGTTAAAGGAGCCGCTCTTCTTGAGCTGGGTTGGCCCTTCTCCGGCCACGAGCCAGGGACTGGTGCCGTAGACCGATTCGCCATTGATCCGCAGCCATTCTCCGATTGCCTGCAGGCGCTCCTTCGCCGGGTCGGGAATTGTGCCGTCAGGTTTCGGCCCGACGTTAAGCAGCAGAAATCCATTTTTACTCACGCGATCTACTAGTCCGGTCACCAGTTCATCCTCGGACTTGAACCCCAGATCTGCGACGTAGCCCCATCCACTGCCGCTATCGATCGTGGTATCGGTGATCCACTCGTAATAGGTCATGTTTACTTCACGGCCTAGCTCCAGATCATCGATTCCGACGCCGGGTGTGAGATCGTGATTTTTGTAAGTCACGGTTACGGACTTCCTGGAAGCTGCGGCCTTGTTGAAGTAATAGGATAGAAAGTCCTGTTTGTAGCGTTGTTGGATCAGTCGTAGTCCATAATCAAACCACACAAGATCGGGATCATAGGCGTCCACTACCTCAGTGAGCTTGCCGATCCAAACATCGAGGAACTTCTTGTCGGGAAGCACGCCGGGCTCGTGGCTTACGCCATAAAGGCCAGCGTAGCGTGGATCGGAAACATCGTAGCGCTTATCCCAGGTTGGAAAGTAGAACCAGTGTTCCGCGTGATGAAATGCGGTCATGAACTTCAAGCCATGCTGTTTGATCGCTTTCGAAAGCTCGCCGACAACGTCGCGCTTGGGCCCCATCTTCGCAGCATTCCACTCTGAGTATTTCGTGTTCCACATCGCAAAGCCATCGTGATGTTCGGCGACGGGGCCAGCGAAGCGCGCACCTGCATTCTTAAATAGCTCCGCCCACTCATCCGCATCAAAATGGCTTCCTGTAAACATGGGGATAAAGTCTTTGTAGCCAAACTTGTCGAGTGGTCCGTAGGTGGCCTCCTGATGCTTTCTTTCGTCGGAGTCTGGCTTGGTGTACATATTATGGGCATACCACGTTCCATTCTTTCCATAAGCAGGAACCGAATAAACGCCCCAGTGCGTATAAATGCCGAACTTACCATCCCTAAGCCATTGAGGAACGGCGATATTCCGCAGCGAGTTCCACGAAGGCTGGAAGACGCTGCCTGCGGTGTTTGCCGCATGCTCGCGCTTATGTTCTGTCGCCCGCGCAAAAGGAGCAATCATGGAACCAGCGGAGAGAGCTGCACCGCTCTTCAAAAGATCTCGTCTGTTGAAAGCCATAGCCTTCGTTCCTCATGTTGCAAGTGGTTGTTCCGGTCGTCAAAAGGCAGAGTTAAGGGCTCCTCACGGATTGCGGTATACCTCCCGCATGATTGCCCAAGTGCGCTCTCCCATCAATGGAACCTGCATCGGATCGGTTGTGCTTAACCACTCCTTGTTGCGTGGCTCTGCAGCGAGTTTTTCCATATCAGTCTCGTAGTCAATGCCGGTGTATTCGTAGTAGCCAAAGAGGTAATAGCGACCGTCGTCGAGATGATGCACGAAAATGGAGAAGTTATGCATGTTGTACTTTTGCAGCAGATCGCGAACCCCTGCATTGGATACAGCGTGAAGCGCCTCATACGCGCGAATACTATCGGGGCGTATACCGATCACCATCCCTACCCGTTTCATCGTTGGCTCTAGCCTTTCTGAGGCGAACCTGAACCTCCAGGCCATCTCTCAGTGAACTCTTTAGTCAAGCCCCATGTGCCCATCTCAAAATTCTTAAATCCAAGCTTCAGCGCTGGTGATTCCGGGCGAACGCGAAAGTCGCGTTTCTCTGGATTCACAAAGAGTGGGTCGGCAAAAGTAGAATTCTGGTCGAAGCCCAGTTTCTGCCACGCTGCGAAGTCGTAGTGCTGTGCATTTCGTTTGCCGCTTTCGGATCGCAATTGATCGAGAACCGCCTGGAACTCTCCTTTAGCGGAGTAAAAGCAGTTGCGATCTATTTTCTCGAACCACGGACCGGTCGCAGGCGGAGCGATGACCGAGTAAAACATCTGGGGCCACCAGGGCCAGCCTGCCGGCCATTGCGTATCGGTAGCATCCATTACGACGATGTTGTTGTAATAGCGATCGTGGTTGTAATTATTTCCAACATGAAAGCACGGGGCTACCCGGGACTTATACCAGACATTGTTGTATACCTCGCGATAGGCACCTTCGCGCCATTTGAAGCTCACGCCACCAATGGAGATATTGTTATAGATTTTGTAGTTGGAAGCACCGTCATCAAGATCAAGACCCCAGCCGGATCTTTCGTTAAAGAGGTTGTTGCGCACGATGACGGGCTCCATCGCATCCACAAGTACGTCCCAGGCATCAATACTGCGGTCCACGGTGTATGGACCATGGGACTGCGCCAAGCTCCAGGCCCGATCTCGACCCCATGCGTTGAAGGGGCCGTGATCGCTGGTTTCAAGTACGGTGTCGTGGGTTTCGTTGAATTCGATAACATGACCGCCCCAGGTGCTGTCGCCAATACAAATCGCGGCACGCGGCATGTTATAGATCAGGTTATGGCTGGCGGTGATTCTTTTCGCGCGAGAGATATAGACACCGGCAATTTGTCTCCCATAGACTCCGCAGTCGTGTATGAGATTATTGGTCGCCTCACATTCATAAGGGAAGGCTCGCTGCGTTCCATTGGTTTGTTCAAGATCGCCCACGAAGCAAATGGCACTATCGCCTGTTTCAGTGAATGTGCATCCGGTAACGGAAAGCTTTCGATTGTATTTGTTGACGAAGACTCCGTTTCCGCCAACTGCATCGAACCAGCAATCCTCAATGGAGCAACGGCGAGTACCTTCGGCAAAGACTGCTCCACCCCGGTGTATGGACCAATCGCTAAGCGACGGCACCTCATATCGGCTCATGTAGGTACTGAGTGTGTGGGAAAGCCGCACACCTTTGACCTTAATGTTTTCGACCGGCGCAGTCTGAGTGCCGGCAAAATGAATAACGTATTCGAGCTGCGGGACCTCGATCAGGGCGGTGCTTAGATCCCTTCCCGGTTCTGGATAGTAGTAGAGGATGCTCTTTCGCTTGTCGAGGAACCACTCACCAGGTGAATCGAGTTCTTCAAAAACATTCTCTATAAAAAAGCGCGACTCATTGCCTACTCTAGCGGGATTGCGGTCCCACTTTGCGCCTATCTGCTGGCCTCCTTCACCAAACCAGATGAAATGGTTCTTTCGATCGATTTCCTTCAACTCCCATTGCAGATTGCCCCAATAAGCCTGCTGGAAAATGTGAATTTCCGCATCCTCGGGATTAGACCACTGCTTGTTCGCAAACGTGGCGGGATCGAACTCGACTCCGCTTGGCGCTTGACCGGAAAAGGTCATATCAGCATCCGGTCCTGCATAGGAGTTCTGAGCGTCCTTTGGAATCGGACCTACAGCCTGCAGGTATCCAGATTTTCCTGGTTGAGATGGATCGTAGTTCGGATAACGAGCGCGAATCTGCCTCTTACCATTTACAAAGAGTTGCGTGAAATCCAGACCCGTCGGCACAGAACTGGCCATGATTCCATTTCTGTACGGCTTCCACTGGCAGGAAAGAGAAGTTCCTCCGCTGAGAAGGACAGCTTCTCCCGGATAGGCGCTATAGACGACGGGAGCTTCGGGCGTTCCGGAATCCTCTGATCCAAATGTCAGTGGAGTTTTGAGATAGTAGGACCCTTCCCGTATCCAGACTTGGATGGGAGCACGGCGTGTCGTCTGTCGAACTGCTTGCTGTGCTCGGGATAAAGTGGCGAACGGGCGTACCTGTGTTCCAATATCGCGATCATCGCCTGTCGGAGACACATAGAAAACATTCGCATCGAGCGCCACAGAGGCCGCTTCTTCTTCCGCATTCAGATGCCGAAATTCTGGAAGAATGCTGCCAGCCGCCACGGCCGCGCCACCTGTCAGCTTGAGAAAGTCGCGTCGATGCATAGGTGTATTAATGGACGTACCAATGTTTATCAGCGGACAAGTTGAGCAGTCAAGGAAGTGGTCGGATTTTTTAGCGCCTTACTGCAGAGATCGGCAATCGCATCGAACATGATGATCGCCGAGGATGATTGAACATAGGGTGGACCAATACGATCGAGAATAATGCATTCGCAGCACATGTTATTAGTAATGCCACTCTTTGTTGAAGACTGGAGACAATATCTTCTGAACTTCTGTCACCAGGCCCATATCGAATGGTTCGTTATGCCATGCGACGTTTCGTTTCACGGTTTCTGGATTAGCTGTGCTGAACATCGTGGTGGGTATCTCCGAGTGTTGGCTAGAAAACTGTAACGCCACCTTGCTGATCGAAGTGCCTTGACCTCGGCAAAATTGTGCGGCCGCATGAAAAAAGCGCTGTTCTTCAGCGCTAGCGGGATGCCAGGCCGGCGCACCGCGGTCTGTAAGAAGACCGGAAGCAAAGGGCGATCCGTTTACGATGCCGATGCCGGACGGCTTAGCCATCGGAAGCAGATCGAGCAATTGTGTATCGTTCAAACAGTAGTGATTGTGAACCAGCGCGGCGTCGATATCGAGGGCGGCGAAGATCCGCTTCCATAGATCCATGGGATAGATCCCGAAGCTGACATTGCCAATTCGGCCTTCTCGTTTCAGTTCCTGAACTGTTTCATATCCTTCGCTCAAGGCCCATTCCGTGTGTTTTCTGTTCTGGTATTCAATATCGTGGATATGGATGATGTCGAAATAGTCTGTGCCCAGCCGTTCGGCACTTTCTTTCAGAGAAGCCCGAATGCGCGTTCGCGAATAATCCAGTGTGTCGTCGCCATATTTATCGGGATCCGTGTATTTACCTACTTTTGTCGAAAGAAAATAGCGATCACGGGGAATGCCACGCAGGGCCTTGCCGAGAACCGTCTCAGATCGTGTGCCGCCGTAAGCAGGAGCAACGTCGAAATAGTTGATCCCGCAATCGAGCGCAGCGTGAACCGCGGCAATCGCATCCGTCTCATCTACAGGATGGAACACACCTCCCAGCGACGATGCGCCGAAGCTGAGCCGTGATACCTGCAAGCCGGTTTTTCCGAGCCTGTTGTATTGCATAGAGCCACCTTTCTTAGAAACTAATAACCAGTCATCGAACTTCCAATAGCCAACACGATGATGGCAGCGATAAGAATCGACAAGCCGGCATAAAGCTTTTGCAAGGCACGTGGTGGCGCGCCAGCCCATTCCCCGCCAACAAATCCAAAGATATTGGCAACGATAAGTGACGAGGCGATGTTGACTGCCCACCCCACGGAAGTACCCAGCCGGCCCAGATAATAGGCGCCCATACCGTAGGGAATGGTTCCGATGAACCAGATCACGCCCATCAGTACGCCCATCAGCCAGTCGTGCGGCGCATCAGTACCTACATTTTTGCGCCATGTGCCGCGCTTGATCTGCAGTCCCCCAAACCAGAACAGGAGAGCCACTGTTGCTCCCCAGAAGACGGGCATCCAACTGGCCAAGGTAGAAAAGACCGGATTCGCACCGAGTTTCTGGGCTTCCTCTCCGACTCGGCTGGTAAATGCGAAGCCAAGATTTGCGCAGGCGCTCAGTAAGCCAGATGCCACGCAGACCAACAACGCTCTACCAAAACCGTGTCGGCGGCGGGCATCTATGTCCAGGGAGCGTTCTCGTAAAGCGCCCGCTCTGCCACAAACCGCCACTCCGGCGACGCACCCTGCAATACCTAGCAAGATCACAAGACCGCCACGCGTAAGAATGTCACCGGGAGACTTCACTAAAAAGGGAAGAATGGAACCGACTGCCGTATTAATCCCCATGATGACGGCAAAGCCGACCGACATTCCCGCCAGGGTGACACCGTAGCCGAAGAGAATTGAACCAACTCCCCAGCCAAATCCGTAAGCCGCTCCCGTCCATACGGTTCGGGGCCCCGCAGCGTGAACGGCCTCTGGCCAGTTAGGCATGACAAAGGCAGCCATGATGAATGGAAGGATGAGCATCATTACGAGCGTGGAAGGAATGTAGATATTCTCGAGCTCGAATATTCGGCGATGCTTCAGCGGAACAGCCAGTGCTCCTCCTGCGATAGCAGCAATGAAGACAAGTGCGAACCCCAAGACGGGTGAGTGCATAGGAACGAGCCTTACCTTCCGTGTTTAAGCATCCAGTGCCGGTGACCAATAGGGCGCATTCACCCGGACCAGTTAGTAGGTATTGGTTCAGCCATCGCATTCTAGAGATCGCACCCAAAAGGCGTCAAGGCATTGTGGCGCGAGTGGGCATTTTTCGCCCGGCAGATGGAGTCAGCGCGCCTGGACGCTGCCCCCACGCGATATCGGATGTTGATTTGGAGCGGTGCTTCTGGCCAACGCCGCCACGCGTCGACGAGGTGCTCGTGCGGGGCCAATTTCACTTCCGCTGGGTTTCGATCCCTCGGCCTGCTGTATTTAATGCACTTTTGTCACACCTGTTGCTGCAGGTTCTACGTTGTGGGTCCCGATCTCTTGCGAAGAAAAACCGGCTTGACAGCTTTCTCGGGTGGTTGCTAGTATCCGTGCCGAAATATTGGTTCATCCATTGTAATGCGTTTTTTGGGAGACTCTTATGAATTGCCCGATCAAGCTGAAACTGAGAATGCTCGGTCTGACGACATCGACCGCGATGATCTTCCTCGGCGCGTCAGCGAATGCAGCAGCTCAGGTCGGCACCTCGTCCGCCGCTTTGAACGGAATCGTTCGAGACGCCTCAGGTGCGGTCGTTCCAGGTGCAACGATAGTTTTAAAAAACACCCAGACTGGCTTCGAGCAGACGACGAAGAGCAACAATACGGGATCCTATTCCATGGTCAACATCATTCCGGGGAGCTATCAGGCGACGATTTCAATGCCGGGATTTTCCACGGAGAAATCTCTTTTCGATTTAGCGGTCAATCAGACCGCAACCATCAATTTTGATCTCAAGATCGGAGCTGTAAACAGCACCGTGGAAGTTTCTGCTAACGCGGTGCAGATAGAAGCCTCGACATCAGAACTTGGAACTGTGATCAGTAGCACCGAGGTCAACGCTCTGCCTTTGAACGGGCGAAATTTCACCGAATTACTCTTGCTCTCGCCTGGAATCAGCCCCGTGAATACAACGGAGAGCGCGGGCTTCGGCGGAATCGGTAATCCAGTTGGAACAGTGGTTCTTCCCTCGGTCAACGGGCAGAACAATCGCAGCAATATGTTTTTGCTAGACGGCATTAACAACTATGGATCTATTCGCGATACGTATGCCGTGCAACCTACGCTTGACGACATCGAAGAGTTCAAAGTCCAGTCGCATAACGATGAGGCACAGTTTGGCCAGGTACTCGGCGGAATCGTAAACGTGGTTACAAAGTCAGGAACCAATCAGTTCCACGGGGATGCGTGGGAATATCTTCGAAACGACGCAATGGATGCGGCAAATTATTTCAATCCAATCAAGACGCCGTTGAAGCAAAACCAATTTGGGGGAGCGGTCGGTGGCCCCGTCATTCTGCCCCACTATAACGGTCACGATCGGACCTTCTTCTACGTTTCCTACGAGGGCTACCGCAACAACACAGCGTCGAGTAATTTCTTTCGGACTCCAACTCCGGCGCAATTGGGAGGTGACTTCAGCAATTTGGATAGCCAGGGGTTACAGCTCTATAACCCATTCAGTTCAGTTCTTGATCCTACAACGGCAACCGGGTACGCGTTGCAACCTTTTATGTGCGATGCTTCGGGAGCACCGCTCCCAGCGCCGAACAATATTCAGGGACAAGGAACTCCATGCAACATCATTCCATCAAGCATGATCAACTCTACGATGGTCTACTTTGCCAAGACCTTTTTCCCGGCTCCGGTCAACCTGCCGGGGTATCCGCAATTTAATGGTCGGGATACGACTCCGAATGTCACCCGTCAGGATCAGGTTTCGCTTCGCTTTGACCAACAGGTCGGAAAGAATGACCGTTTCTTTGTCCGCTGGACCGCTGCTTGGGAGCCGATCACTGGTTCTGGAGGTTTTCCGGGCTTAGTCGCGGACACGAATGATTCAAATTACAACATAGCGGCGAATTGGACCCACACTTTTGGCGCAAGTTCTGCGTTGCAGCTAACGTTTGGGCGTGTTTCCGCCCAAAATAACCGTACGCCATTTTTCATGAATACCCCGTCGGACTTCTATCAGCAGTCAGGATTTGCAAACTACTTTTATGACCACGGATCTTTCGGCGGGAATCAAGTCCCGTCAGTTCAGGTTGCCAATTACCTCAGTGGTACGAATTATGTAGGCAGGTTGCACTACTCGAATATCTGGGAATACCGAGGCGACTTCTCCAAAACTGTGGGTAGGCACAGTCTGCGAACGGGAGCGAGTCTGGCGACCGATGGTTGGGAACAGCCGTTCTACGGTTCAGAAGATGACTTCGCTCAGTCTCAAACCCAGGATGGGAACCTGGATTCGAATACCGGCGACTCTTTGGCTTCTATGATTCTGGGAGTACCTGCTTATTCTGAAGTAGACAACGTTTATTCACTCCTCCACGGTGGGAAGATTATTGGCAGCTATTTCCAGGATCAATGGAAAGTTACCGATAAACTGACAATCAATTGGGGAGTGCGTTACGACGTTACCGTTAATCCGCGCCAAGGTAAAGCATCCAATGGAAGTGACATCACGGGAGATTTTAATTTTAGCAATGGAACTTATATTCTTCAGAATCCTGCCCCGGCGTGTTCGCCAACGCAGGGTGCCCCCTGCATCCCTGGTGGAACCTTGCCGCCAAATGTCACCATCGCCAAGAATGGAAAGATCATTCATGACAACTACAACAATATTCAGCCCAGAATCGGTTTTGCCTATCTCATTACCCCGAAGTTAGTTATGCACGGAGGTTATGGAAGATTTTTTGATAACTGGGCGGGATTAACAGAAAACCAATCCAATTACACTCAAACGTGGCCAAATATTGCGTTTGTAGGGGCACCAGGCGGCTTCAACCTTTACGGGCCACCGACGGGGCTAGCCCAGGATCCATTTAATTTTGGGAATGCTCCCATTGAGCCGGCGTCTTCTCCATTTTCGCCACTCAATACCAACTCTTATACAGACCCCCATCTCAAGAATGGGTATTCAGATCAATGGAATTTTGGATTTCAGCAAGAACTGGCTTCCGGTGTGGTCGCAACCCTCAACTATGTAGGGTCACGGAATGCAGATATAGCTACCGCCATTACCGCTAATGCTCTCACTAGTCCCGGAGGTAATGCACCCTACTCCTATATTCCTCCCACACCGTACACACAGAGCCTCTCATCGACTGACTACAACTCCCTTCAGGCATCTGCGCAGATCAGACTGCACTCCGGCTTTACGTCTACTCTTGCATATACATGGTCGAAGGCGCTCACTACCGGATGCGATGGGTATAACTCGGGTTGCGAGATTCAGAACCCGTACGACTTGAAAATGGATCGCGGACCTGCGGCTTTCGATCTTCCCCAGATTTTCACCGGGAGCTTTGTATTGCCCCTTCCATTTGGCTCGGGCGCACGTTTCAGCTCCAATAACGGTTTTGTGAATCAAATTATTGGCGGCTGGCAGTTGAACGGTATCGTGTCTTTCAATAGCGGCCCTCGGTACGATGTTCAGGACGACAATGGAATTTCTAACATCAATAATTTTTACGGAGTTGAACGTGCCGATTTGGTGGGAAATCCTAACCAGAGTACTTCCGCATATCCGTTGAGCAAATTAAATCCTATTAACCCTGCTGCGTTTGCAGATCCCGCCGGCGGGACTTTTGGGAATATGGGACGGAATAGTTTGCATGCCGACTGGGGCAGAAATTTGGACCTCTCCTTTTTCCGCGCTTTCAAGATAACGGACACAATGAAGTTCGAATTCAGAGCCGAGGCATTCAATGTGACCAATACGCCTGTCTTTGCTGCCCCCGACAATTATCTTCCCGACGGTCCGGGATATTTCGGTGTGGTGTCCTCAACTGCCAACACAGCACGGCAGATGCAGGTGGCGTTGAAATTCTATTTTTGACCGGCAGTCAATTGATTAGCGACGGAATGTGAAGGAGTCCTGGCTGTCGGGCCGATGTTCGCAGTTAATCTGTGTGAAACACCTCGTCCATCCGAGTCCACTTATCGCCGGGGGAACGATCCGGGAAAGGCTCCTGCATCGGGTCCATGATGCTCCACCATTTCTGGGTTGCGGGATCGGCTGCCATTCTTGCCATATCGGCTGCAAAGTCGGATCCGGTGTACTCGAAATATCCGAACAGGACGGAGTCGCGCAGAAAGATGGAGTAGTTTCGAATATTACATTCGCTGATCGTGTGCAGTACCTCAGCAGGAACTGCGGCATGAGCGGCCCGGTATGCTTCCTCGTACTCCGGGCGCAAACGGATCACCATTGCGTATCGAGTCATGGTTGTTTTCTGTGCCTCGGCCGACGATCCGGTGCCGGGCTCCTTTCTCAGAATCGCCTTCAAACAAATGCCGTCGTAACATTCACGACGTCACGATTCAGGTTTATCCCCGACCGGATGGCGTTGTAGCGAGCTGCTGGTCGTGTGCCATCACCTTGGTAAAGGTCATTCGGATTCCGTACTTTGGTTGTAGGATGACCATCGGGCGTGCTTCGATCGTCTGGCCCGGAGCCAGCTCAAAGTCGTATCTTCGGAGCAGATCGCTCAGAATCATGAGCATCTGGAGCATCGCATAGTTACCACCGATACAGCCTCGAGGTCCGCCACCGAAAGGTAGATGAGTGAAGGGCTTACGCAACTTTTCGTTCGCTTTTGCGAAACGTTCAGGCGCAAAACTTTCAGGGCTGTCCCAGTAGCGCGGCGCATGGTGCGCTCCATACACATAGACAATGACCATCGATCCCCGGGGTATGTCGATCTCCCCAACGCGATCGTCCGTAACGGCCATGCGGTCGATCATCCAAAACGGCGGGTAGAGGCGGAGCCCCTCCTGAATAACCTGAGTCGTGAATTCAAGCCTGGGAACATCCGCGTAACTCAGAGGCGCTTCGCCCAGCACGGAATCGAACTCCTCCCGGATCTTTTCGAGATAATCCGGACGCGAGCTCAACAGATAGAAAAGCCACGACAGACCATTCGACGACGTTTCATGCCCGGCAACCAGAAGTTGCATGCTTTCGCTCAACACCAGCTCATCGCTCATGCCTTCGCCATCGCTGTAGCGGGCATCCATCAAAGTCTGCAGCAGATCGTGGCCGGGCTCCTGGCCGCGGCGTTGTTTGATGTAAGCCATCAGAATGCTGTCGGCGCGGGCTCGCATCTCTTCGTGTCTGCGCAGTTCGCCTGAAACTGCAAACCAGGGATTCAGGTAGGGCTGAAGGGTTTGCCGAACGATAAATTGCTGGACGGCGCAGATGGTATGGCTGACGAGATCGATGTCTTCGTCCTTCAGCCGCGCGCCGAACAATGATCGGGCGACCATCGCGAAGGTCATTTTCATCAGCTGGGGGTAGATATCGACAGGGCCGCTACCGATTTGCCTGTCGAAATCCCGCAGTGAATCGGCGAGGGAGTCCTGCATGATCGAGGACAGAGCATCGAGTTGTTTGCGGTCGAAACCCTTCTGGATAAGGCGCCGCTGTGTGCGCCAAGCTTCCCCGTGCGTGGTGAGAAGACCTTTACCCAGGAAGTGGCCCATCCGTTTTACCTGGATTTCGGATTTCTGATAATTTTCCGCGTTGGTCTTCAATACATGCTGGATGACGGAGGGATCGGTAGTCACGATGGCCTCTTTAAGACCACCGATATAGAACCGGAATGTTTCGCCGAGGCCTGCGGTGTATTTCGACAAAACCTGCACGGGATCGCGAGCCAGAGCGCGCGAATCCGCAAAGGAGCGGAATCGGGAAACAGCGGGCATAGAGGAGGGCAACGTCAGACCTCGCCGCCTAGGTTCTCGCATAGAAATGCTTGGAGTTTCATGTGGTTTGCCTGAAGGGGTGAGGTAGCCATAGAAAAAGACCAAACGCTCGAATCAGTTTTCGTTGCCCAGTTGCCTCAAAAGTATCAGATGATGCCAGATTGCGCGCGTCATGGTGGGGTGTTGCCGATAGGGAACGCCAAACTCTTCAGCGGTCTCCTTCACAATCCGGGTCAGCGGTGCGTAGTGGGTGTGACACACGAACGGGCAGAGATGATGCACGATGTGATGGTTGAGCCCGCCGACAAGCCAGCCCACCATCGGATTCGCCGTTGCATAGTCGGCTGTGGTCGCAAAAATGTGATACACGCCGTCGTCAAACTCGCCGCGATCTGAGGGAAAGTACGTGCTGTCGACAGTGTGTGTCGTTTGGAATACCAGCGCTACGGTCAAACCGATGATCAAATGGACCAGGAGGAACGCCGCAGCAACCAGCAGCGGCGATTTCCCCAGTACCACCACCGGCAAAATGAGCATGTAGGTTAGATAGAATCCCTTCCCGGAGAAGAGGATGGCGTATTCTCGCGCTGGGTGCTTACGTTTCAGATAGTCATGGGACGGGAAGAAAAAACACTCAAAGTCCCTAACGAAAACGTAGTCGAGCGAGAACAGCGCGTACAAGAAGAACGCATAGATGTGTTGGAACCGCTGCAGGCGCGCGCGAGGTTCATGGGGCGTAAACCGAAGGAGGCCGCGTCCTGTCAGCGCGTCGTCTTCAGGATGGACATTAATGCAGGAATG
>Ga0207111_10094_pt1 | contig 24943 bp, 22 predicted proteins | sample Alteio_BWMinHeat_71_FD_153577 | JGI IMG/M metagenome (GOLD analysis project Ga0207111, IMG submission 153577) | Enriched cells from forest soil in Barre Woods Harvard Forest LTER site, Petersham, Massachusetts, United States -... | ecosystem: Environmental > Terrestrial > Soil > Temperate forest >... | reverse complement strand
GACAACCCACAAAACGTTCAACAGTTTTTGCTTGACCTGATCGGTTTTTACGTGATCATGGAAGGCATTTTCTTTTACGCAGGCTTTGCCATGATGTTGGCGCTCAAACGTCAAATGAAAATGGTGGGCATTGGTGAACAGTTTGAATACATCATGCGTGATGAAAGCTTACATCTTGGCTTTGGATGCGATTTGATTAACACCATCAAAGCAGAAAATCCTGAAGTGTGGGATCAAGCTTTTCAAACCAAAGTTGTTGGCCTGATTAAACAAGCGGTTGAATTAGAAAGAACCTATGCACTTGATGCCTGCCCGCAAGGCATGTTGGGCATCAATGCCGATCAGTTCTGCAGTTATGTTGAATATATTGCTGACCGCCGGCTTGAACGCATCGACTTACCAAAACAGTATTTAAAAGAAAACCCATTTCCATGGATGTCACAAGCAACCGATTTATCAAAAGAGAAAAACTTCTTTGAAACCCGGGTTACCGAGTATCAAACTGCAGGATCATTGAACTGGGACTAAAAAAACATTATCGTTATAAAAGCCAGACATACTGATGGTAGTATGTTTGGCTTTTAACTTTTTTGAGGAGCTTGGGGATGATGATACGATTTATTTTTTTAGGCCTGTTGTTGCATAGTATGGCCAGTCTTTTTGGTATGACTGTTTTATCACCACGCATGGATATTAATACCTCACGAGGTATAAAATTAAGTCCTGCAAGAACAGAGGGGCTCAACGGCCGGCGGCTAACATCAACAGTTGAAATGCGCGCAGTTTACGTGCAACCAAAATCAGGTGCCAAACAACAAAAAGGTATCAGCCCAACACTTGCCCCAGGCCAGAGCCCACAAGATCTATCTACCCCTAGTTCACAACAGAGTTCGATAGTTGTTGAAGATGTTTACGATGTTGGACAAGAATTTACCCGACTTGATCTTGATAGCCCAGAGGATATTTTTACAGCAATGAAAGCATTAATCAATGCTATAGCCAGTGCAAACATTGAAGAGGTCAAAGCGCTTGACGATGTAAAAAAGTTAGAATCACTTGTTAATAATTTTGTAAAAAATAAAAAAAATCTGCTAGCAGAACAAAGAACAGAGCTTTTAAGATTATTTGATGTTCACCCTGTAATACGTGAATTAGAGAGTGAATGTTCATTTTTGTGGGCAGCTGTTGAATATGCTCTTTCGACAAAGAAATCAAAATCTAAGTACAATAATTATCTTGAAATCATAAAAATTTTGGCACGAGTAACAAGCGATAAATCTGAACAGCATGCTTTGCGTCCTCAAGTTGTTCCAAGTTGGTGGTCATGGTTTTGTTTACCCTGCTGTGGTCCATTTTTATCGGCGTCCAGCGATGTTAAAGGAGGGTTGCTCCATCGTGCTGCTATGGGAGGCAATACCGATATTTTGGATATTTTATTGAAAAATGGATCTGAGCTCGAAATGGAAGATGAAAATGAATGGACCGCTTGGACCTATGCATGCATATTTAAGCACAAAACGGCAGCACAATTCTTGGCTACTCGCGGAGCAACATTGCATGCACCATCATGTTTATGTTGTTATGAGTAATCGTAAAAAGTAATAAGATCCTGTAATATTCGTTAAATCTAGTAATTTATAAAAAACCCAGATATACCAAAGGTATGTTTGGGTTTTGGTCTTTTTTAGAGGAGCATGATTATGATGATCTTTTTTGTTCTCTGTTGCCTGTTGATGAGTAATGTATCATGTCTTATGGGTATGAATGTCGATGGTTCAGTATCTCCGCGAGATATATCTTTCAGCCAAAAGACGAGTAAGTGCAAGCATATTAGGGTACAATCACGATCAGAAAATGGTAATGTTTCAAGCCCAACGTCGGTAGCGCAAGATGCAACATCCGAACCTTCACGCTTTAGTATAAATTCTGTTGTTAGAGATGACGAAAAAAGTGTATCTACCAAACTTAATGCAGGCGATAATGATAACGAAGATGATAGTGATGATGAGCGAGTGGGTGATGAGGGTGCTTTTATTGCTATCAATAAAGTGCTGAATGCTATTACCAAAGCAGATGTTGATTGGTTTAAGGCGCAAGATGAAGCAAAGCTTTTGGCATCATCTGTCAATGGATTTCAAGAAAACAGAACCAAACTTAACAAACAACAACGACAAGATTTGAAAAAAGAAATTTTTGACAAACATGAAGTGTTGAACAATAATAAAAGCCGTTCAATTTTATGGATTGCGGTTGAATGTGCGCTTCAGGCCAAGAAAGATGAAGATAAAAAAAATATTGTTGGTAAAAAAGATAAGAAAGATGCCAGCACGTATGAAAAGTATCTTGAAATACTAGAAATTTTAGCACGAGTAACGACCGATAAATCTGAACAATATGTTGTGCGGTATCGAGACCCTGCAATTTGTTCGAAATGCTGTGGATGTTGTGTAGAATCAAGTGGGATTGAAGGCGGCTTGTTGCATCGTGCAGCACAAGAAGATAACGATGATATTTTAGAAATTTTGTTAGAAAATGGTTTTGGGGTGGAGAAAGAGGATACCGGTGGATGGACGGCTTATGCATATGCTTACTGGTTTAAAGCTACCAATGCAGAAATTTGTTTATTAAGCCATTCGGCAAAAAAAGTGTTTCCTCAATGCACCTGTTGTTATCCAAAAGGCGAGTGATCTTGATTATAAAAAGCCAACCCTTTGGGATTATTGTTCTGTTTTTCTCTCTGCTATTGATGGATACAGCGCATCTTAACGGGATGAACGGTGAATCGGGAGCAAAATACCATACCGTTGTTCTTGTAAAAAATCGACAGGGTGATAGCGACGTAACCAGTCCAAACTTATCGCCTCTTGTAGGCCCAGTTCAAAATTCTCCTTCAAATGCTTTGGATACAAGCGAACTGGAAGGTGGGATGCAGTCGCTTCATTTGGATGATGGTGGCGATGGTGAGAAGGTTAACCTTAGAGGTGGTACATCTTTCAAAGAGCACCCGTTATGTAACGTCAAAGATTGCGCGAGCTTTGAGGCCATGCAGTTATTATTGGAGCGTATTGCAAATGCAGAGGTTGATGTTATTGAAGCTTGTGCTGAAGTAAAAAAATTGGAAGCAATCGTTCATGGTTTTCAAGAAAATCGGAGTCGATTGACCGACAAAAAACAGGTAGCAAGTCTACAAAAGCTTTTTGATGCGTTGCCAAGTTTATGCAAGACTGAAAGTTATTCGCCGCTATGGCTTGCCGTTGAATATGCCCTTCAGTCTAAAGCAAGCAATGAGTTGAAACAAAAATATGTTAAACGACTGAAAATAGTAGAACTTCTCGCGCGAGTAACACAGGATAAATTTGAGCAACATGTTTTTTCTCGCAATTGCCCTGCATGGTGGTCGATATTTTGTTGTGCATGTTGTTGTGGACCGTGTATCTCAATAAGAGATACTATTACAGAAGGGTTGTTATACCGGGCAGTTCAACAAAATGATCAAAAAGTCATTAGCATCTTGAAGCGTCATGGATTTACATTTCAAAAAAATTGCTGCGAGTGTTGTTAATAATTTCAAAGAATTGTTCCGTAATTCAGTTACTATTTTTTTTCAAATCATTCTTTTTTGAAACAGAACCAGATATACCAAAGAGTGTGTCTGGTTTTTTTTATTGAGGAGAGAATGATGAAGAGATTTTTCGCATTACTAGCCTGTTTGAGTTTTGATGTGCACGCAATGACCGATCCAAACGGAATGACGAGGGAGAAGAGATCGTCGTATTCTCAATTAGATACCGCTAACAGCTTAATAAGCGGGATGGAAGAAATATCGCTTGAAGATGAGCAAACCCAACAGCAAGCGCAAAAAAGTGAGCTGATTAACCGGGACATGCGATTACTTTTTGCAGCAATTCGAGATGCTACGCTTGATGGTGACAAAGGTGTCCGTCATCTCGTTACAAAACGTAAATGTGCAAACTGCATCTATTTTTGGCCACATTGTTCATTGAGAAATGATGTAAACGATGGCGAACCAGAATCACCAATATGGGTTGCGACAAGATTGGCTCTGGCAGATAAAGATAAAAAAGAGGTATCTGGTGAGCGTGAAGAAATTGTCAAAATTCTTTTGAGTGTGGGGACGAGGCAAAAAGATCATCACGATCATAACGATGACGGTGATGATAAAAAGATAGTAACCAAAAAAAAGTGGGGTGATTTTAACCCAACAAAATGTAAAGCATTGGAAATATATCGCGATTATGAATTGCGCAATTTGCGCGAGGGAACGTTTTTAGGCTGCATTCCAACAGGTTCTATTAAAGGTGGGCTGACCCATTTTGCAGCGCAAAAAAACGGCGTTGCTCTTTTGAAAATTTTTAAGGAACATGGCTTTGACATGGAAGAGCATGATAAATCGGGATGGTCGCCTATCATGTATGCTGCTTCTGCGGGGGCTGTCGATGCGTTTAATTACTTGCTTACAGAATGTAATGTTAGGTGGGAATATTGTAATAACTGCACCCATATTTTATGCTCGACTTCTAAGAATGCTGCCATTCGCGGAGCGATGAAGAATAAAACAAATGACGATTGTTGTATACGTTTGTTTTGTTGTATGCAATGTGCGTAACCGGTTTTTCTAAAAAATAATATAAAAAAGACCTGAAATTATTCTCAGGTCTTTTTTTATTTTGCTTGAGCATGCTATCTTTTACCCCTAAGATTTTTTTTGAGGGTAAATTTTTTATGAATATATTTAAAATCGTGATTGTGATACTTGTGGGTATTGCGGGCAATACGCTTGAAGCTATGGAGTTGCAGTTGCATGTGCCAGACCAAACCGACAGAAAACAACCAAGAAGTCGCAGTCCATCACCAAGGCCATCAGCAAGAGGTACCAAAGCGGGTGATGGTCGATCACACTCACAACCACCACCGAGTGCTCGGCCTGCAACAGCTACTACTATACGTCCATTTAATTCAGATCAGGTTGGTCGAGATCGAAGAAAATCTGAACATCCTGTACGTCATGTTCGTATTACAAGCCCAACATTAACACATGGATCACCAACATCATCTTCTTCGCATACTTCACATAGTTCACAATCCTCTCGAATGTATCAAGCTCCAGTCCAATCGAGTCATAGACACAGTACTCATAGTACTCATGTAAATACGGTGCGTGAGAGTGATGGGGACGAATTTACTGATGAATTTAAAAATTTAACGGTGAATGACGCAGAACCGCAAAATCCAGCAGTAGAGGCTAGTCAAGAAAAATTCATGGATTTGGTGCTTGATTTATATCATGCAATAGCAACCCCCGATTTAAAGAAGGTCGAAAGAATTTCTCAGCTCCCGGACATACAAGATTTTATGCGAACACATCATGTTGCCTCGGTGCTGAGCAATAAAGACTATGTAGCTTTACGTGAAACAGTTTTTAATCACTATAAAATTTTGACCGAAAAAATGCCGTGCTCGCCATTATGGGCTTCAGTAGAGTTTGTGTTATCGGTTGCAAAAGATGATCCAACGTATAAACAGCGATTGAAAATTGTAAAACTTCTTGCGCCATATGGTGATACAAAAGAAAGAAAAGAATTGCGAAAAAAATGGCCGCCACATTGGTGGTCATGGTTTTGTTTACCCTGCGGCCCCTGCATCTCTGCATGCTGGGATGTTGAAGGTGGGCTTTTACACCGTGCAGCACAGAAAAATAGTGTCGATGTTTTAAAAATACTTCTGAAAAATAAATTTGATATTAACGAAAAAGATGAAGAAGGTGATAGTGGATGGACAGCATTCATGTATGCTGTTTGGTTTGATTCCCCTAAAGCCGCAAAATTTTTAAAAGATCATAAAGCAATTATTAAAGAATATTGGTGTATGTGTTGTTATGGTGAGTGTGAATGTATCTAGACTCTTGTTATTTTGACTATATCCAAGCGTATTATTGCTTATGGTGATAATTATTTCTTGAACAGAAGGAGCAGGGATGAAAATACTATCGGTCATAGTGATAATGCTGGTGCTGCCTTGTTATTCGATGCATGAAACAGATGATGCCAAATACGACAAACTTACAATACAAAAAACGCATGATGATTCAGGAGAAACTGATGAGCATGAGGGTGATGAGATCATCCCGCTGACGGATGAAAATGGTTCTAGAGGTCTTTCAATATGTACTACAGATGATGGTTCAGGAGAATCAGGATCGTCACATTCAGCAGATTCAGCGCATTCGGTACAATCACTAACGGATGGATTGGCAAATTTTAGTTTTGTCGAAGAAGAAAAACTTTCTGAGCCCATTCAAAAAACAGATCAATTAACAGACGCCAAACACCAAATAGTTCAAAAAAAATATGTCGAAGAATATCACCGTATAAAACAAGAAAGTTATGAACTCACCAAAGCTCTTATGCAGGCAATTATTAACGCTCATCTTGATGGCGATAACGGTGTTACTCATATTTTAGCAGACGGATGGAATGCCCAGGATTATTTTACCTTGAAGCCATCGCATAAAAAACTCTTGAAAAGCGATTTTGCTGCCCCATTAATATTTATGAAAGATAAATGGCCCTGCTCCCCCATTTGGGTAGCTTTGGAATGGGTGATTAAAAGTAAAGAGGATAAGGAATCTGATCAAATCTATAAAAATCGCGTAGAGATTCTCAAGAGATTTTCCCCATTGCAGCTGCGGTTGCCTCAGTTTATTGATGAGCACAATCGAGACCAACGAGCACGTGAGAATAGATTGATTTGTGAAGTTTTGCCGCTCAGAAAAGATACTCCGCGCTGTCTTATCTGGCTTTTGTGTTGTTGCTTTGCCTCGTGCATTGGAGACTGTATAGACGTTTGTGGAAGCCCAATTCATCGAGCAGTTCAGGCCGATAATGTTGACGCATTCAAAATATTTATGGATTTTGACGATATCATTGAGTTACATGATAGTCGAGGGTGGTCACCAATGCATTATGCAGCTCGATTTAATGCTCACAAAATATTGGAACATTTGATTAATTCTTCCAAAAAAATAAGTTTTGCGAATGGCAAATGGGATAGTCTTCTTGATCTTTGTGAAGGTTGTTGTACAACGCCAAACTGTTTGGCCTGTTGTAGTGGGGATGAAAAAACAAAAGAATTACTTCGTCTATTAAAAAAGAAAAAGGATGAATAATGCTTGCAGTGCTCATGGTGATAGCATGGTTCTTATCTTCTTGGTTGTTGGCCATGGATCATAAGATGGATCATAAGGTTGAGATTGTTATTCCTATGGAAGTTGATGATCATCAATCTGAAGAGAGTTACAACGGGAGTCCTAAACATGAGCGTATACAGGGTGCCAATCGTATACGTAAACGTAATGAAGATTACGATATTTTAAAAAAACTGATTAACGCTATTTTTGATGGTGATAATCAGCGTGTTGATCAATTATTAGAAGAGAATTTTGTGGGATATAGAAATTACATTGGCTTAATTCAAGACTATTCAGTAAGGCTAGCACGGGATTTTGCTCCAACATTGGGGGCAGTTTTGAAAGCCCAATGGCCGAAGGATATTGAATGGCCATGGCCTTTTTCTCCGGTGTGGCTTGCGCTTGAAATGGTGATTAAAAGCAAAGCGGACAAAGAACCGGTTGAGGTTTATGAAAAGCGTTTAGCTATTTTGAAAAATGTTTTTCAAGCACAAGGGAGAAGTGTTGAAAAGCTAAAACTGAGAAAATATACCCCACCCCATTCCTTTTCATGGTGGTGTTTTTGTTGTTGTGTTCCACTATGTTGTTTTTGTGCAAGTGTACGAGGATATCCAGAAAACCGAGCGGCTCAAGCAGATAATGTTCAAGCGTTACAAATTCTTATGTCAAATCAACTACGAGCTGATGATGGAGAGTGGGACTCTTATGGTTACGCAATCTATTTTAACGCTGTCAATGTGTTGAGTTATTTGAAGTCAAAGGGCTTTACCAATAAACAAGAAAATTGTTCGTGCATGGAAAATTCGCGGTTTTTGGCATATGTTAATGGGGATAAAGAAACCAAAGAATTAATTACTGATTCGTGGGAATATACAAAGCCAATGGGTTTTGATGGATGTTGTTAAGATTTTTTTAAAGAAAGCGATATAAATGAAGCAACTAATCTTTATTGTAATAATTATGATGGGGATGGGAAATAGTTATGCTATGAGAAAGCAAGGGCAGCAGTTGGCTATTGCCATGTCTGACTTAAATATTGGATCTGCACAGCATGGTGATGAAAAGCCGGTACTACAACAATCAGAAGATAAAAAATCATGGACTCAACGACTATTACAAAATAACAATTCTGACACCCAAAAATATCTTGATTTCAGAAATTTTTACATCGCTCTTATCGAAGCAGATGCTGAAACTGTTAAAACGATGTTAGAGCAGATTAGGAGTACATACCATTTAGGACACGCTACATATTTTTTGATACAGAAAGATTATCACGATTTATTAGTGCGTGATTTTAAAAAAGAATTGGGAGCGATGCTGAGAGAGCAATGGCCGTTTCCCAAAGCATGGCCATGGCCCTTGCCTGTTCTTTGGCTTGCGCTTGAAATGGTGATTTATGGTGAAAAGCATCATGAGCCAGAAGAGAACCAAGAAAGATATCAGCGTCGTCTTTCAATTTTAAAACAATTGCTTGTGGTGCTTCCTGATAGAAATAACGATAAATCACTTGTTTTAAGAAATCAGTTTCCGCCAAGCTCTTTTGCATGCTGGTTTTCATGGTTATGTGTCCCCTGTGTTTGTTATGCATGTGTTGAAATAGGCAGTGGGCTTCAACATCGTGCGGCACAAGCCAATAGTTTAGAAGCATTTAAAATTCTTATCATGAAAAGAGACTATGACTTTGATGCCAGAACGTGGGGACCTGTTTTCAAAGAATATCGCCGGGATAGCGAAGGTTGGGGCCCGGTGGAATATGCAATTTATTTTGGTGCAGAAGATGTTTTAGCATATTTAAAAGGTGAAAAAGGTCTTCGTTATGGGTGTTGTGAAAGTTGTGAACCTATGGAATCTTCGCCCTGTCTTGCGTGTTTTACCTGTAACAAAGAGGTACGTGAAATGGTCTATAGCGAAGGCTATTGCTGTTTGTTAAATAAAAAGTGAGAAGAATGAAAAAAGGAATGGATCCTGAAACGAGTTCAGGATGACAATTAAGGTAAATGTTTTTTAGGAGTTTGTTATGTTGCTGATAAAAACTATTTTATGTCATCCTGAACTCGTTTCAGGATCCAAGCCTTAAAAAAAGAAAGGGATAGAGATGAAGAAACTGATCTTTATTGCGATGGTGGTGATAGGGGTGAGAAATAGTTACGGGATGAACGCAGATGCTGGTGATAGTAAAGTCGCTGGAAAAGATGATTCCCGTACAAGGCTCTTAGAAACAGAGATGGGCGATTTACAGCTTACTGATCAAAAATCAGGTGATGAAAAGACATGGACTCAGCAGCTCCTGAAAAAGAAAGATGCTGACGACACCAACGAATATCTTGTCTTTCGAGATTTTAATATCGCTATTATTGAAGCAGATGCAAAAACCGTTGAAACAATGTTAGCGCAGATCAGTTCACGAAACGAATATTTTAAATACAATGCGTATTTTAAGCGCATGATTAAAGAACATCCCTATGGATTAGTGCGTGATTTTAATGAAAAATTGGGAGCGATGTTAAAACAACAATGGCCGTATCCCAAAGAATGGCCATGGCCATTTAATCCCCTCTGGCTTGCGCTTGAAATGGTGATTTATGGCGAAAGACATGATGAACCAAAGCAACAGTCCGAAAAATATAAAAGTCGTCTTAACATTTTAAAACAACTACGCGAGGTCTGTGGTTATGGCAAATATGATTATGAACCATTAGTTATAAGAAAACCTTCTCCTCCAAGTTCTTGTGCGTGCTGGTGGTCATGCTTATGTATGCCGTGTATTTGTTATGTATGTGATGATATAAAAAGTATTCCTCAACATCGTGCAGCTCAAGCAAATAGTTTAAAGGCGTTCAAAATTCTTGCCTCTGCAACCGAAAAATATTACGCGGATTCTGAGGGTATTTGGGGCCCGCTGGAGTATGCAATTCGTTTTGGTGCGGCGGACATTGTGGCAGAGTTAGGAGGAAAAAATGGTTTTCATTATGTATGCTGTGGGTGTTGTAGATTTATGGAATCGTCTCCCTGTTTGGCTTGTTTTAGCGGTAATAAAGAAGTGCGGAAAATGGTTTATAGCGAGGGTTATTGCTGTTGGGAGTGTTTGAATAGAAAAACGAAAGCATAGGCACAGACATAAGCAAAGAAAGGAGAGATGTGAAAAAACTATTGTTACTACCGATACTGCTGGTTGGCATGAAAAATAGTTATGCCATGATGAATGAAGAACCTTTGTTAGAGATGGGTAGCCTAACCCTCAGCGATGCACCAAACCAAGACGAAGACGGAAAAAAAGATGAGAAAAAAGAAGTTCAAAGCAAAGAGCTTACAGAATATTTAGAAACAACTGATAAGTTTTATCAAAAAGCAGAAGGGCTGTTTCAAGACATTATCGATGGAAAAAAGCCTGAAAATTTTACTGATCGTTATACAGCATACAAAAAGCATTTGGTGACATCACGCCGTGATCAATTACAACAACATTTTGCAGAAAGACTAAAGAGAATGGGCGAGCGTTGGCCGTGTTCACCGATTTGGGTTGCGCTTGAAATGCTTTTGGAAAGCAAGGAAAAAGGCGAGGATAAAACAGACGCAAAACTTTATGAACAGCGACGTGAGGTTTTAGAATTTGTTGCAAAAAATCAGCAAGAATTTGAATCATTACCACTCAGAAGAAACCATTCAAGTTTGTGTTGTTGGATAGTATTAGGCCTCTGCTGTCTTCCTTGTTGTTGTATGTTGGGTAAAGTATCAGGAAAACCTATTCATTATGCAGCGATGAGGGATAATGTCGATGCCCTTAAAATTTTTGTCCCGCTTGAACAGGCATGGCATAACAAGCGTTGTGGTCCCTATTGTTCAGGATTTAGCATTATCAAGTGTCGCGATAATAATACAGCAGAAACATTTGATTACGATGGATCTGGATCACCATTGCATTATGCAGCTGATTGTGGTAATGCGCTTGCGTTTGCCTATCTTGCGGAGCAAGAAGCACGGTTAACCACTGGCTGGCGGCGCTGCGATAAATCTAGCTACAGTAGCCTGTCATCAGATAATCCACAAATCAAAAGAATAATTCTTACTACGCTCAAAGCAATAAAAGGAGAATCATGAAATTTAAATATATTGTGATGCTTCAAGTAACGATCGGCATGCAAAATCTTGTTGCCATGCACGCTGATGAGAAACTTGTTGCTATGGAAATTGACCAGAAGGGGAGTAGCTCTCAGCCTGATTGTTATGAACAGCTGCAACAAAAGTATGCTCAAAATTATCAAACAAAAAAGACTTTGATTGAAGCTATGCTGAATGCTGATATTGAAACCATTGATCAAAACAAGAGTTCATGGCCCTGGACAACTAAAGACAGTCTCCCTATAAAAAAATCATCTCAAGCTCAATTAACCGAAGAATTCAGAGAGCGTTTAGCGTTTATGAAAGACAAATGGCCCTGCTCGGCTCTTTGGATTGCGTTAGAACTTGTCATCAAAAGTAAAGATGATGAAGAATCGAATGATACCTATCAAAAGCGTCTTGCAATATTAAGAATAGTTGTTGCTGTGACATATGATTGGGAACCATTACCCCTCGGAGGTTGTGGTTGGCTCTGTTGTCTTATTTCCTGTATGTGCATGAATACAATAGGGTATCCAATGAGTCGAGCTGCACAAGCAAATAATATTGATGCGTTTAAAATACTCCTTGAACGTTTTGAGCCAAACAATGATAACACTGTTTGTTTTAAAACATTGTTAGATGATGCTCTTGCATATGACGCACAAGAAGTTGCAGAATTCTTGGCAACACGAGAAGTAAGGGCGGGTCATGTGCGATTGCAAGAGCGTTCGTGGGGAAATTGCTTTGGCGCAAGACGAGGCTGTTTAGCATGTTGTGGGGGCACAATCACAAAAAGAATAGCTTATGATTTGAGATGAGGAGGATGGATATGAAGAAGATTTTTTTGATAGTGAGTATGTTGTTTGATGCTTCTTTGATGGCGATGGAAATTGATTCTGAGCAAAAAAGCAGTGAGACCCCATTTCAGAAATTTCAGACACTAAGACAAGCAAGCAGACAAACACAAAAAGCAGACGAAAAAACCCAACAGTTACAACAAGATGAGGATTACCAGGATATTAAAAAATTTATTACTGCCATAGTACAAGCAAATGAAAAAGAAGTAACAGAAATTTTGAAGACAAGCGGGTGGTGTAATGAAAGTCAATGTTTTTTGCATATGGTAGAAAGATATAAAACACGTTTAAAACAAGATTTTGGGGAACAATTTAAAGATTTATTGCACGGGCAGTGGCCCTTTACTCCTGTATGGTTAGCACTTGAACTGGTGATTGCAAACAAGGGGAAAGAAGATAGTGCTATCTATGATAACCGGGTTTCAATTTTAAAAACATTGGCGAGTAGAATTTATGATCACAAAGGAGAGGAATTAATATTAAGAAAACATAGACCGCCATCAAGTGCTTCATGGTGGTTTGTTTGTTGTTGTTGCCCTCTTCTTGAAATGTGCACGTCGGTGAAAGGTTTTCCTATACATCGTGCTGCGGAATCGGATAATACCGATGCGTTAAAGATTTTTGTCGATGCGGAATGTTTGTATGTTAAAGATGCTGCTGAGATACAAGAGGAAGCTTGGACACCAATAAAATATGCTTTTGCTTCGAGCGCTAGAAATTGTGCTGCTTATTTAATAGAAAAAAGGGCACACTTAACAGGAGAACGTTCTCAATGTTGTCAGGATATTCGGTGTTTGGCGGGGTGTTTTAGCGATAAAGAGACGAGAGAAATTCTTACCGATGCGCCGAATTATGAACCAATGTGTTGCGGGTGTTGAAAGGAGTGGATGTGAAGAAATTGATCTTAATGGTAATAATCTTGATGGGAATGGGAAGTAGTTATCCAATGATAAGGGAAAAGATGTACCCCGGTCTTGAAGATGGTGGGAATTATTCTGATAGCGACCAGAAATATCAAAACGTATTTCCAACGCTTACTAACGATTCTGGCGGTTCTGATCAACCACTGTTAATGGAAATGGGAAACTTGAGTCTTGAAGACTCAAAACAGTCTGTCAAAAAACAGAACCCTCATCTCGAGCAGTTTCAGAACCAAACAGAGAGTGACTATAAAATAGCCAAAGCATTATATCAGGGTATCATCGATGCAAATTTACCAGACAACGTTACCGTAAAAGATGGTTACCTAGCATATAAACAGTTGGTCAAAAGTTATCGTGAAAAATTTGAAGCAGATTTTGCAGATTCGTGTGGGAAGTTATTGGGTAAAAAACGATGGCCATGTTCTCCGGTGTGGGTTGCATTAGAAATGGTGCTTACCAGTGAAAAAGATGGGGTACACCAACAAATATATCAAAAGCGTCTTGCGGTCTTAAAACATGTTGCTGAACAACAAACTAAATACGAATCGTTACCGCTCAGAAAATATCGACCATCATATCAATGTTGGTTCTGGTGTGGTCTTTGCTGTTGTTGTTATAAAGCGTTAGTTGACGTCAATGGTCAGCCAATACATCGTGCTGCGCAGGCCGGGAATTTAGGGGCGCTTACAATTTTTATGGATATTCTGCTCAAGAAGCATGATAAACCTCATCAACATAAACCTGATCGGTGTCCATGTGCCGTGAACCCGAAATTTAGTTTTCTCAGAGATGTGAGGGATGGCGGCGGTAAAGGCTGTTTTTCTCCCCTGCATTATGCTCTTGCTAGCGGGGCAAGAGATGCGGTTGTATATATCATAACCAAAGAAAAAGAACTGAGGGGTGGATGTCTTCCTCGCATTTATTACGAAGATTGTTGTTATGATTTTAATTGTGTAACGTGCGATAAAGACCTGAAAGAATTTTTACGCACATCACAAGGACCTGGTTTTGTCCAATACTTTGATGAAGGGCTTGATTATGAAATTGCTGATTAATACTATATTTTTTTTGTGCACATCTGGACTACTTGCGATGCATGGTGAAACGGATGTAGAAATGACGGATGCATCGCAGAGTGCTGCTGATGTAAAACGTTCTGCCAACCAAAGCACTGATTACGTCGAGATCTATAATTCTGGAAAACAAGAGATATATAACAGGACAGCACTTCTTATAGGGGCGATGATTAATGCCAATCCAGAAGAAGTTGAGCAAGTTATAAAAGAGCGGGGTGTGAAAGGGGATGATTATGCGCAGCTGCTTCGGTCACACAAAAAACAATTGACCGAGAGTTATAAAAAGAAATTTGAATTTATTCGTTGGTGGCCGTGCTCTCCTATATGGGTGGCATTAGAACTTGTTATTAAAAGCAAACAAGATCGTGAACTCCCAGGGGTTTATGAAAGACGCCTGAAGATTTTGAAGATTGTTGCCACGATGAAGCGAGATGAAAAAAATGACGAAGCGGTATTACTCAGAAAAGATTGCCCGCCGAGCGGATGTTGGTTGGTCGGATACTTTTTTGGTGAGTGTTTTGGGCTTGGTAATGATGTTTACATTCATCCGATACATCGCGCAGCACAGGCAGATAACCTTAAGGCTTTTGAGATTCTGTGGGATCCCAATAACATAGTTTGTGATTCGGTTGGATGGTCGCCATGGGAATATGCTATAAAACATAAATCTGATCAGGTTATTGCATACTTGGCACTCAATCAGATTGGTCAAAAAAAATTGGAATATTGTTCTTCAAAAGATTGCGATAATTGTGGGTGCACAAGTCTTTGCTGTTTATTGCGTTGTTATGGTACAAAAACGGCGAAACATGTTGTTGATGAGTTGACGTAAGGGTGGTCATGGTAAAAACAAAAAAAATATTTTTAATAGTGATAGCACAATTACTCGTGGGATCTTGTGTTGAAGCGATGGCCGAAGATTATGTCGGCGCTCCCGTTCCTATGCAGATTGATGAAGTTGGTAGTGATCGGAAACAAGCGAAGCGGGGTTACTTTGACCTAACGGTAGCAGTGCAAAATCAAGCAAAAAATCAAGAATACGAAGTGTTTAAAAACTTAATTAATGCTATTCTTTATGGACAAGATAAATCTGTTGCAGCGATTTTAGATCAAAAGAAATGGAAATTTGACGATTTTTATCGTATGAAAATGGTATACGAAGAAAACCTCAAGACCGATTTTAATAAACAATGTGGAGATTTATTAGATGGGCAGTGGCCATTTACTCCCATTTGGCTTGCGCTTGAAATGGTGATTTTGGTAAAGAAGAATCGTGGACCTACGAACTATCAACAACAAGTTTCAATTTTAGCGACTTTGCTTGCAAGAGAAAAGGGAGAATGCTGGGAGCGATTGAAATTGAGAAAAAATAGACCGCCATGTTCATGGTATTGGATGTGTTGGTGTTGCTGTGTGCCATGTATTTGTTTTTGTTGTGATGTCTATGGAGATCCAGTGCATTGTGCAGCACAAGCTGATAATACCGATGCGCTAGAAGTTTTTTTCAAGAAATATAACGATAAACGTATTTTTGAAGTGTTGGATAATGCTTTGTGGCCGCCATTTAATTATGCGGTTGTGTATGGCTCAGCGCAAGTTCTCGCATATTTAAAGCTCAAAGGAATTGATAAAAGCTTTAGCTGTGTAGAAGGGCAGACATGCTGTTGTGAAGACCCACGATGCTTGGTGTATTTGACCGATAACAAAACGGTGAAAAAACTTGTCACTGATGCGCCTGATTATAAACCGATGTGTTGCGATGGGTGTTGTTGAAAAGCTAAAAACACATGGACTCTGCGAGCTTTAACATTGTTATTATTGAAACAGATGATAAAATCGTTGCGACAATGCAAAATGCATAAATTGGGTTAAAAACGAAACTACTGTTTATTAAAGAAAGGGTCATATGAAAAAATTATTGTTAGTACTGATACTTTTGTTTGGCATGAAAAATAGCAGTGCGATGAAAAGTGGTAGCGATATGAAAAAAGCGGCTGGAACCACAGAGTGTGATAGGCACGCAATTTTTGATCATTATTACGAAGAGGCAAAAGCGTTGTTTCAAGACATTATTGACGGAAAAATACCTGACGATTTTGATGATCGTTTTAAAGCATCTCAAATTATAGTCGGAAGAGCTCAGTCTCAAAAATTAAAACAACTTTTTGCAAAAAGATTGGGAAGAATGGGAGCACTCTGGCTGCCATGCTCTCCGATATGGGTTGCACTTGAAATGCTTTTAGAGAGTAAAGAAAAAGGCGAGGACGTAACAGACGCAAAACTTTATGAGCAGCGACGTCAGGTTTTTGATTATGTTGTTCGACATCAACCAGACGTTGAAAGGTTACCGCTCAGATTGGCAGTAATTCCGCATGATTTACACGTGGCAGACTGGGACCCTTGCAAACAAAATAACGACTCACAGGCATACCTTTTGGTGATGGGTTGGCCTATACATCGAGCTGTGCAAACGGACAATCTCGATGCATTAAAGATTTTTATCAGCGCGGGAGAAGTGGATCGTCAACTGAATCTTAAAGATGGTCATCGTGATACTAAGAAAGCTTGGACTCCAATAATGTATGCGTTTAAATTTAATGCCGAAAAATGTAAAGCTTTTTTATTTCCTTTCTTAAAAAAGGAAGCATTATTAAAGGGGATAACTATCGAGAAATATATCGAGTGGTGCAAAGAGCAGTCAAAAAAGAAATAAACCGACTGATGCATCAAATTAACCGATGTGTTGCGATGCATCTCGAAAGCTTAAAAAATTTTTTTTGATTAACCCGTACAATGGTGCATTTTGAGTGCCATTGTACGGGTTTTTTTAATATCTTTTGAAAATGACCAAGGTTATGGTAAAGTTACTTGTAAATCAACCAAGTTTATTTTTTTAACCTTGGATTTTGACCAATTTTTATCATATTTTACCTTGGATTTTGACCAAAAATAGCCAGCTTCCAGGTTTGGGGGGAGGATTTTTTATGAAGCGAATTATTGATCGTTATCTTGCCGAATGGGCAGTCGAGCCCGATCGAAAACCATGTCTCTTGCGTGGTGCGCGCCAGATTGGTAAAACTTACTCTGTTCGTCAGCTCGGTGCTACATTCAAGCATTTTATTGAAATTAACTTTGAAAGAAATCCTCGAGCAATTGAGATTTTTGAAGAAACAAAAGATTTAGATCCCAAACGTATTCTCCAAGAGATCGCAATCATAACTCATCAGGAGCATATTATTCCTGGATCTACGTTATTATTTTTTGACGAAATTCAAGCGGCCCCCCGAGCAATTATTGCGCTGCGATATTTTTGGGAAGAAATGCGTGAAATGCATGTTATTGCAGCTGGTTCACTCCTTGATTTTGCCATTGAAAAGGTTGGCATGCCGGTTGGCAGAGTTTCGTCGTTATATATGTATCCCGTCTCATTTATTGAATTTTTATCTGCAATAGGAGCTGGGTCGCTTGTCGATCAGTTGTTTACGAAACAAGATTTTATGTATAGCTCTTCCGTAGCCCATAACCATCTTTTGGATTTGTTAGGAAAATATTTGGCAACGGGCGGGATGCCTGATGCGATTAACGAGTGGATAAAATCGGGCAATATTAATAAATGTTTGATCAGGCAGCAAGAAATTATTGATGCATATCGACAAGATTTTGGAAAATATGCGCGTAAATCACAAATTAATCATGTTGAAAAAGTGTTTGAAAGTATTCCCCGTCAATTGGGCGGAAAATTCAAATTTAGTACGATTGATAGTGATTATCGAAAACGAGAACTTGCGCCAGCATTAGATTTGCTCACCACAGCAAGTGTTGCTCATAAGATTTTTCACACGGCTGCTCAAGGGATCCCATTAGGGGCTGACGTTGATAATGATATTTTTAAAGTGAATCTTATGGATGTTGCAATTACCCAAAAAATTCTAGGGCTAGATACCGGATCGTGGATTCTTAATCCATTACCGGAGTTTGTTAATAAAGGGCCTTTGGTAGAAGCATTTGTTGGCCAGGAACTTTTAGCATATGCTGACCCGCGACAAAAAAAGCAGCTTTATTATTGGCAACGCTCAGAAAAAAACAGTACTGCAGAAGTTGATTATGTTATGCAACAAGAAGAAAATATTATTCCCATTGAAGTAAAGAGCGGACATAGGTCGACGCTGAAAAGCATGCATATGTTTTTAGAAACGCATCAAAAAACGCCGCATGGTATTCGTTTTTCTATTCAACAATATTCAAAACATGAAAAGATCTATTCTTATCCTCTTTATGCTATTGCGTCAGTAATGTTACAAGATAAAGAGATGGCCCTCAGGGCATTGACTTGATATGTGTGCACGTGATGCAGGAGCATATGATGCAGAGAATTTTTTACGAGATGAATGTGACGGGCGCGATCGTTTTTGAATCTGATTTATGCAAATCGGATACCGTAGTTTATGATTTTCATATACTTTAGTATAAGATTTACATAAAAAATAATAAAATTCTTCCCAATTTCATAAGACTCTAAGTGTAAAGCTATTTTTGCATTTAGCGACAATATATGTTAAAATGACTTTACACTTAGTATAAATTAAACCTGGGGAGTAATTATGCTTATACAACGTTCTTTTTGGCAAAAATTGATACAAGACGCTTGGTTGGAGCGAAATATTATATGGCTTATGGGGGTGCGAAGAGTTGGTAAAACAAGTCTTTGCCAAAGCCTGCCAGACATTGAATATTTTGATTGTGAGAGTCCTCGAGTGCGCCAACTATTTACAGATCCTGAGGGTTTTTTGGAGAGTCAAGGAGGCAAAGTTATCGCGCTTGATGAAATTCATCGCCTTGATAATCCGTCTGAACTTTTGAAATTAGCAGCTGATCATTATCCGACCGTAAAGATTATTGCTACAGGTTCATCAACGTTGGGAGCGAGTGCAAAATTTAAAGATACGTTAACTGGACGAAAGATTGAGATCTGGCTTACCCCTCTCTTGCTTCCAGAATTAGCGTTGTTTGGGAGTACTGACATTCGTCATAGGTTTTTATTTGGCGGATTTCCGCCTTTTTTTGTAAAACAACAAGTGCCAGACAGATTCTTTCAAGAATGGATTGATGCATATTGGGCAAAAGATATTCAAGATATTTTTAGCGTTGGAAAGCGAAGCTCATTTCAAAAATTTACCGAACTCTTGTTGGCTAATAGTGGTGGGCTTTTTGAAGCAACACGATATACTGCGCCTTGTGAAGTGAGTCGACCAACAATAGCCAATTATCTTAATGTTTTAGAAGAAACTTTTGTTGTGCATGTTGTCAGACCCTATTCTACTCATAAACTAACTGAAATAGTTTCGGCTCCAAAAGTTTATGGATTTGACTCAGGGTTCATATGTTATGCCAAAGGACGAACAGAGCTCAGAGCAGAAGACTTAGGATTTATGTGGGAGCACTGCGTTTTGAATGAGATACAGGGGAACCTACAAACGCGGTCAATAAATTACTGGCGGGATAAGAGTGGCCATGAGATCGATTTTGTTCTTCGAAATAGAGGTGAAAATTCAATTACCGCTATAGAGTGCAAATTTTCATGCTCACAGGATGGTTTGGCATTGGCAGCGTTGGCAAAAAATTTTGCATCTTTCCGTCATCGCTACCCTGATGGAGAAAATTTTGTAGTAGCGCATGATGTCGATATACCTTTTAAAAGAAGTCATGATGGTCTTGAGATCTCTTTTGTTAATGCAAAAAGCTTGATCAAAAGATTGAATCAGGAACCATTTCAACTCATACAAAAATTTTAATTAAATATATAAAAAGCTCGAGAAAAAAGATTGCTGTTTCATAAGACCGTTTGTATCTTATTGCGGATATGTCGGTCTTTTTTATATTCAGGGGAAATAAATGAACAAATCGATATTTACGATATTCTTAGTGATGATGGTGAATAATGTGTCTGCTATGTTTGTTGAAAATGACGAAGCCGAAACAAAAGAAATAAAAACATCGGGCTTTGTTAGACAAATTATTATGGTTGAACAAAAAAGAGTAGAACTACCAGCCGACACGCTCTACGAGGCAATTCTGAATGGTGATTACGACACTTTTAATAAACTTATTGAAAGCAATCGTTCAAAAATTAACGAAGGTCGCCTTAGCCAGATTTTCGAGATATGTTTTTGGGGTCAGCGTGCATTAGTCAGCACAGGTACCGGACAAACAAAACCACACATTTGGGTCGCTGTAGAAGAAGCAATTAAATATGGGGATAGTAAATCAGCTGAAGGACAAAGACAGTATCAAACTCGTGAAATCATTCTTAAATTAATGTTGGCCAGAGGGGGGTTGATGAGCCCAAACCCACAGCCTGACGTTGATAAATATGGTCAAAAAATTGAATGGCTCCCCCTCAGAAAAAAGGTGCTTGAATGCCGTACACGCAACACCATGAGTCGTTGTATTTCGTGGCTGTGCTGTGGTTTTTGTTGTTGTGGCTATCGGTGTACCAAGACATTCGATATTTGTGGAGGGTTGCAGCATTATGCAGCCCAAAAAAACAGCGTACCCGTTTTAAGGGTTCTTAATGATTGGGGCTTTGACATGAGAGCACCAGATGAAGATGGATGGTCGCCAATCATGTATGCACGTGATGCAGGAGCACAAGAAGCCGTTGCTTTTTTGTGTGATGAATGTAAGATTGCTGGACCTGATTCACATGAAAGTTGTGTATAGATTTTTAAAGGATAGAAGATCATGATCCCGCGTAAAAAAATTTCTTTTATTGCAAATGTATACTTTATGATTGTTGTTGGCAGTGTTTGTGCGATGACCGATGATAAATCAATAGATGATGTCCAGAGTTCTTTAGAGAGGTTAGTTTTGGAGGATAATTCTTTTTTGCCTGGGTGTGTATCTGGGCGTGCTGACCTTACTTCTGTAACAAAAACTTCACAAACATCACCAGTGCTAACAGCACGATCACCCGATACGTACCGTGTAAGTGAAACTCGTGGGGATGAAAAACTATCGGTTATCATTACCCCTGCAAGTGAGACTCGAACAATAGATCAAAAAAATATTGATCAAAAAATGCATTGCAGTGAAATGAGAGCTTTATTTAAAGCGGTACGAGAAGGTAATGTAGAATATATTGAGAAAGCACGAGAACGAGGGTGGACAAACAAGCAATGTTTTGATCCAAAAGCAAAAAAATTAAGAGAACCTCTTTCTTTAATTTGGGTTGCTATGAATATCGTGTTTGCATCAAAAGATAATCAAGAATCAGGCAAGATTCAGAAGAACAAGTTAAAAGTATTAGAAGAAATTCTTAAGGGTTCTACGGAATGTGAGTGGATTGAGTCAAAAAAGCCGCATACACTACATTCGATACTTTGTTACCTTTGTTGTTGTGGCTGTGAGGGCGCAGTTATAGAAATAAGCCCGGTTCATCGTGCAGCGCAAAAGGGTCACGTTCCAATGTTACAGCTTTTCAAAAAATATTTTAAAATGGACTTGGGTCATAAGGGAAGTGGTGCTTGGAATCCATTAATGCATGCAGTTGCTGCAAAAAAAGAGGAAGCTGTTTGTTTTCTTGTTCGTGACGTGGAGACTGAGTCGATATACGCAGTTGACTGTTTTTGCGGTGATTGTTCTAGTCAATTATGTTTAACATGTCACAAACCAACGCGCAACGCTCTAAAATCAGCAAAAGATTATAAAGAAATGTGGTGTTGCTTGTGTTGCTTTTGTGATGGATGTGAGAACGTTTGAATCGTCATTCTTGAGGGTACGCCAAGCTGAGCATTTTTATGTAAGCAGTACATAACATTGGTTCAAGAAGCGTTGTTACCATCGAGTAATCTTCAGGACTTACTTTTACCGAACATATTTTTCCTCCTGATATTTTTGATTTATACAACTCCGTCAGGGTTCCTTTTTGATCAAGTGATTTTGCAGGCAGCTTCCAGTATGCTCCAAGAAATTGAACCTGTGCCAGCCCGTTATCGTTATATAAAACAAAAATAACGCGCATCGTTGGATCGTATACCTTTTCTTCAACAACAAGCGGTTTTGAACCGACAAATTCTTCAACCAAAAATAAAGGATTCCTATCGTTTTTCCAATACGTATAACTACTGTCTTGCGAAAGAGCCAATGGAAGTGGGTCTTTTAATACGATGAGCTTAAGCGTTTTTTCAAGATCTTTTTTTTCAACCATGATGACGCCATCACCTTTTGCTGCGTTGATTGGTTTGATCACATAGATTTTACTTTGCAGATCTGAACAAATCGTTTCGGCAAGATCGGAGGCATATTTTTTGGGATATGCTTTGCAGCGAGGACGAAAAGGTTGCAGGTTAGGATCTTGAAACAATTTATCAGTTTCGTATTTATCTGAGATATACTTTTTGGTTGAACTATCAAGAAAAATAAATCCTGGATATTTTCGCACAAACTCGCTGACAAAAAAAGAAGGGGTGAAGCTATTTTTAAAAATAACGACACCACCGCTTTCGGATAAGCTTTGTGCTGCGATATTTTTTTTCCTGGTTTTTTTGGGAAACATTTTATGGTTTTCTATATTTGCTACTTTATCGACAAATCGACTGATGCTCATTTTTTGAAGCGTGCCCAACGCCATTTCGCCTGCGCGTGTTTTTGGTGGTTTTGCACCAAGAAACCAGACGGGAGTATTAGTTTGCTGAAGAAAGTGCCAAAAAAGAGTCCAGATTTTTCCTTTTTCGTAGAGCTGATCGTGACCGTAAAACATTGAGCGCATGCCATCGCCAAATTCACAGATTTTTATTCTTTGCCCATCGTATTTAAGATCAGCGATGCAAAACGAAATGTCGGCAGGAAATGGATTTGGAAGGGAAGGATGGGAGGTGAGATGAAAAATTAACGATACAAATATTGAGGTTATGATCGATCTTTTCATACAATATCTTTCACATTTTTTGTCATCCCGAACCTATTTTTATGCTCTATTTTAAGCAAAAAATATAATGTATGTCACTCTGATTGTTTTTATTATTTAATCACCTGAATTAATCACCATATACGTAAATTATTGATGATTACTTGACCGATAGTGTATATTGGATGCAAGTGTCGCAAAAAAATATTACGAGGGGGTAATAAAATGAAGAATGCGAAAAACGTGCTTGCGGTAAAAGTCTTTTACTTTAGTCTTTTTCTTTTCTTAAGTTATCGTTCAAGTTGTCCAACACTGGATAATGTTTGTAGATCTGCTCAAACAAAATTACAAGTACATCCATTTCAAGCGTACCGACCATCACATGGACTTGAAGAAATCATCACCTGCCCATCATTTAATTGTATTAATCTTGACCAAGCTCGTATTATTGCTCAACAAAGTGAGCTGAGTTTTTTGCATGTTCTTTATCCTGAAGTTAATTTACCAGCAGTAGATCAACGATATTATAAAAAGGTATATTCACGTGCTCGTGGAAGTTTGAGAAAATTTATCCGAAAGAAATGGCTTACATTGGACGAGGAGCAAGCTTATTATCTCTACCGACAACAACAGGGGCTTCAAAGTTTTGTGAGTATTATGGCTAAAATTCATCTCGATAGTTATTTGACCGGGCTCATCAGACCTCACGAACGTACGCGAGCAAATGTTGAGCGTTGGTTTAAGGGTTTGTTAACCATGCAGAATGCTGATGTTGATCCGGTGATGCTTTTTTATCAAGCTTCTGAAGAGATCAATGCGGCGATTGCAAAAACAATGCAAAACAAGCCCGATGTTGATTTTATTGCAGAAGATGGGGTAAGACATTCGGTATGGATTATTCATGGCTTGGACGACATAAAAAAATTAAGGCACTATTTTACAAAAATACCAAACATGTACATTGCTGATGGGCACCATCGCATGGCGGTGAAAAGTAAAATACAACAAGAAAAACGTATTAGCAGAGGGAATAGATATACCGGATGCGAGTCCTTTAATTATATTCTTGCCGCATTGTATGCGCATGATCATGTGAATGTGGTGAGTTATAACCGTTTAATTAAAGATTTGAATGGGCTTTCAGCGTCTAATTTTCTTATACGATTACGAGAATCATTTGATGTAAAAGCAGTTATTAATTATTCGTACGCTGTGCCTCTGGTATCGCATGCATTTGGTTTATATCTTGATGGAATGTGGCATCGTTTGACACTCAAAGCCTCTGAGCTTAAAAAACGGGCTGCACGTGTGGAGCAGATGATTGGCGTTACCATTTTGTCTGATCTTGTATTTCAACCAATTCTTTCAATGAATATTGCCGGTGATGAGCAGGTTGTTTGTATTCCTGGATCGGTAGGAGCTCGCGATATTGAAAAAAAATGTGAGGAGGAGGGGTACCAGGCAGCGTTTATTTTTTATCCTGTACAGGTGAGTGATATCATGAATGTTGTCGATGCTCGTCGCGTTATGCCGCCCAAAACAACATTTTTTATGCCGAAAGTTCGTGCAGGCTTATTTGTGCGTGTGCTTAGTTGGTTGCGGCGATAGATTAGTATTATTAGAAGGCAGATAACCTATATTCTTGATCTTTTTTCATGCTCTTTGCTACGATTACAATTGTAGGTATTTTTTTACACATTGGGGCCGTAGGGGGGGACATGAAAAAAAGTTTCTTATTTTTCCAATTATCTATTGTTTTATTAGGGATGGACACCCATTTTTTTGCAAGCGAGACAGCAGCCTAAAGAATATATGAAAAAAGCGGCGCGGATGTTTGCAAATAGAAATGGAAAAACTATCGTTGAAATTGG